>OLSC01000062.1_pt1 | contig 138728 bp, 124 predicted proteins | sample 1672881 | NCBI WGS metagenome assembly OLSC01 (sample SAMEA3136733, study PRJEB25190) | human gut metagenome | biome: human gut; feature: human-associated habitat; material: faeces | place: Austria | collected 2013 | reverse complement strand
GAATCTTTGATTCGTTGGCGCTATGAACGTAGTGAATTTTAACTAAAGCAACGGAATCTTTGATTCGTTGGCGCTATGAACGCAGTGAATTTTTTATGGATAAAATTTACAATATATTAAGATGTTGTATTATATATTAATTTCTTTTATAATCGCTAATATAAAAAGATTAAACGAAATTTTATAATCGAATTTTTAAATAATGAATATATCGATTTAAAATAGGAAATTTTAATCTTAGACAACAATGCGAAAAGGAGACAGAAAATGGACAACAAACAAAAAAAGAAAAAAGCATTTAAGTTGCCTACAGCTTATACTGTGTTGCTTATAATTACAGCAGTTATAGCTATTGTAACACACTTTATAGCTGGGGTAAGACCGGCGGGATTATCGGATTTTGTGATGGCGCCTATAAACGGTCTTAACGACTCAATTGACATTGCAATATTCGTATTGTTAATTGGCGGATTTTTAGGAATAACTACAAAGACAGGTGCACTAGATGCAGGAATAGGCTCAGTAGTATCAAAGCTAAAAGGTAAAGAATTAATATTAATACCAGTTCTTATGTTTTTATTCTCACTTGGAGGAACTAGTTTCGGTATGGCAGAAGAAACTATAGCCTTCACAGCGCTTGTAACAACTACTATGATTATAGCAGGATTTGACCCATTAGTTTCAGTTGCTACAATTATCCTAGGGTCAGGATGTGGTGTATTAGGCTCAACTGTAAACCCATTTTTGGTTTCAGTAAGTATAGGCTCATTAAATGGCGCAGGAATTCCTGTAAACCAAGGTGTAGTTATAGCTACTAATACAGTTTTATGGATTGTATCACTACTTATATCAATTTACTTTGTTATGAGTTATGCAAAAAAAGTCTACAATGATAAAAATCAAAGTATACTTTCACAATTAGAAATAGAACACGCAAACGAAGCATTTATAGGAAATAAGTCAGGGCAAGAAGAAGTAGTCGAATTTACTAAAAAAAGAAAAATAGTATTAGGATTATTTGCATTTACATTTATAGTTATGGTAGCAGGAATAATACCATGGGAAGAATTCGGAATAAATTTATTCATATATACTGACTTCTTAACTGGCTCTAGTTTAGGTAACTGGTGGTTCTCTGAGCTAGGTATATGGTTTGTTATAATGTCAATAATTATTGGTGTTGTATACGGAATGAAAGAAGGCGAAATAGTAGATGCATTTATAGCAGGGGCAGCTGATATGGTCGGTGTAGCTTTAGTTATAGGTGTATCAAGAGGTATATCAGTAATAATGAACACTACTGGCTTAGATGCACATGTACTTAGCAAGGCATCAAATGTATTAGTTGGAATGAGTCCAATAGTATTTACAATAGTGGCGTATTTAATTTATATGGCACTTACATTCTTTATCCCATCTACATCAGGCTTAGCAGGGCTTTCTATGCCTATATTTGGGCCTTTAGCAGTTAGCTTAGGATTTAGACCAGAAGTTGTAATATCAATCTTTAGTGCAGGTAGTGGTATAGTAAACTTAGTTACGCCTACAAGTGGTGTAATAATGGGTACACTTGCAATTGCTAAAGTAGATTATGAATCATGGGTGAAATTTGTCACAAAAGTTTTAGTAGCTATATTTATAGCATCAGCAATAATACTTTCAGTTGCGATGATGATAATAAAATAATAATCTGAAAGGAAAAGAAAAATGGAATTTAATTTTAAAAATCCAAAGCTAGATTTAGTTTTCAAATACTTTGAGGAAATATCAAAAATTCCAAGAGGTTCAGGAAATGAAAAAGAAATAAGCGACTATCTAGCTAGCGAAGGAAAAAGACTTAACTTAGAAGTAATACAAGATAATGCTTTAAATGTAATAATAAAAAAGCCAGCATCACCTGGATATGAAAATGCTCCTGCTGTAATACTTCAAGGACATATGGATATGGTTTGTGAAAAAAACAAAGACATAAAACATGATTTCACAAAAGATCCAATAAAACTACAAGTAAAAGAAAATTACTTATATGCAGATGGAACAACTTTAGGTGCAGACAACGGAATAGCTGTTGCTATGGGGCTTGCGCTTTTAGCATCTGATGATATAAAAATGCCTAAATTAGAAGTAGTATTTACTGCAAATGAAGAAGTGAGCATGGAAGGTGCTATGAATTTAGATGGAAGTCACTTTGAAGGAAGATATATCATAAATCTAGATTCAGAAGAAGAAGGCAGAATAACTGTAAGCTGTGCAGGTGGGGTTACAGCAATAGTTGATATACCAAAAGAATTAAAAGACATAACTCCTAAACAAACATACCTTATAAGTATAAAAGGTCTAAAAGGAGGACACTCTGGTATTGAAATAGACAAAAAAAGAGCAAACTCAAACTTACTTATGGGAAGAGTGCTTAACGCTCTTGAAAAAGAAAAAGTAAATTACGACTTAATATCTATAAGTGGTGGACTTAAAAACAACGCAATACCTCGTGAAGCAGAAGCTACAATAAATTTAGATTCTAATGATGAAAAACAAGTTGTAAATATTATAAATAATATGTCAGAAGTATTTAAAAATGAATTTAAAACTTCAGACCCACAAATATCTTTAGAGATAAACAAAATAAATGAAAAACACGAAAGAGCTTTATCAGAACAAGTTCAAAGCAAAATAATAAAAGTATTAAACTTAATGCCTAGAAATATCCAAACTATGAGTGCAGATATAGAGAACTTAGTTGAAAGTTCTACAAACTTAGGTGTTGTAGTAACTGAAAATGACTCTATAAAATTTGAATTTGCAACTAGAAGTTCTGTAAAAACTCTAAAAGACGATATAAACGACAGAATGCAATTGCTTTGCGACACAATAGGAGTAAACCTTACACTAGAAGACGATTATCCAGAATGGGAATATGCCAAAGATTCAAAGTTAGAGCAAATATGCGTTGAGACTTATGAAAAAATAAACGGCAAAAAGCCAGAAATAGTGGCAATTCACGCTGGATTAGAATGTGGTTTACTACTAGACGCTATAGAAGGGGCACAAGCAGTATCTATAGGTCCAGATTTATTCGATGTTCACACTCCTGATGAGCATATAGATCTTTTATCTACAGAAAGAACATGGGATTATTTAGTAAGCATATTGGGAAATATAAAATAAATATAATTTAAAATTACAATTTAAGGCTTTATAAATCTTAAAACATATTTAAGAATTTATAGCTCATAAGGTATGCGGCTATAAAAGGAGGACTTATATGGTTGTAGTTTTCTTGAGGAGTATTGTTTTATATATAGCAGTATTAATCTCTATGAGAATTATGGGAAAAGGTGAAATAGCTGAGATGAATTGCTTTGACTTAGTTATAACGCTTTTAATAGCGGAAGTTGCATCACTACCTATGGAAAACAACGATATTCCTATGATAAATGGTATTGCAGCGCTAACAGGTCTTGTAGCAATGCAAACTATTATTTCATTTTTATCTTTAAAATTTAGAAAAATATCTATAATATTGTCCGGGAAACCTTCAATACTTATCAACAAAGGTGAAGTAGATTATAAAGAGTTAAAAAGAGAGAGAGTAAGCATAAACGAGCTTTTAGAACAACTTAGAATTCAAGGATACTTTAATATAAAATATATCCAATATGCCATATTAGAGACAGATGGAAGTCTAAGTGTGGTGCCTACTCCTAATTATAACTCGACTCCTTCAAAAGAGTACAAGCATCTACCGATTCCGCTTATATTAGATGGCTCTATAATAAAAGAAAACCTAAAAAAATTAGATAAAGATGAGCTATGGCTAAATAATATACTAAAAATGCACAAAATAAAAAGGACAAAAGACGTCTTACTATGCGTTTTAGATGAATACGACGGAGTATTAATTCAAAAGAAAAGATGAAAAATACTATAATAGCTTTAATATGGGTCATCTTGTTTATACTATTTGGGATTTATATAGACAATAGAGTAGAGGATTTTGGAATCGATTATATAAAAGATGTGGAAGCTACATATGAGGTTATACATGATGATAAGTGGGAATATGCAGATGAAATGCTAGATGACCTTGAGGCAAGGCTCGACACTCAAAAGGACTTTTGGCTAAAGGTATTAGATCATCAATATTATGATGATTTAAGTTTAGAATTAAATCTAGTTAGAAACGCCGTATACTGCAAAAACAAAATAAGAGCTTTAGAAGAATTGGAAAAAATAAAGTCCATTCTTCAAAATCTAATAGCCGACGAAAAGTGTAATTGGAATTATATTTTTTAAACTTAAATATTTATACAATTCAAATAAGCAGATAAGATATATTTATATTTTATCTGCTTATTTTTTTACTTAAGCCTTAATATGTTGAGTATGCAGACATATTAATTGGTTACTCTTTTAAAAAGTTTAAGAAGTTTTCTAGTATTTTAGCAGATATACCCCAGATGACGTAATTTTTATATTCATAAAATAAAGTCGAGTATTTTCCGACGGCGAATTTGTAGTTTTCTTTATTTGGGATTTTGTAATATGGAAAATCTTTGTTTACTTTTACTTCTAGCTCATTTTCAAATTCATCAGGAGAAGTATCTATTAAGTACTTTATTGGAGCTGTAAATACATGGTCTACTTCATCTTTATTTATAGGTAAATTTTCTAGTCCATTTTTCACTACCTTTTCGTTTATAACGCCTAAAAATGGATGAATTATTAAGTTTGAGTGGTTTATATATAAATCTAGGGGAGAAATTATTTCTATATCGTCAGGACTTATACCTAATTCTTCACAAGTCTCTCGTATACAAGCCTCCCTCGGAGTTTCATTTTCTTCTATTTTTCCACCAGGGAAAGCTATCTCATTTGGCTGACTTCTCAGTGTTTTAGACCTCACTTCAAATAGTATTTCGTGTGAATCGTTATTTTTAATTATCGGAACTAATACAGACGCCCTCTTCATATTTTGATATCCATTTATATATGGTTTAAAATTATCAAATTTATCTTTAATGTCTTTAATATTTTCAATCATAATAATTTACTTCCTTTCAAAATATATCATATAAATATTATAGTCTACATTAAAAAAAATATAAATTCTCATATAAATAAAAAAATATGCTAAAATTGATGAAAAATTGGAAAAATAAGTATAAAATAAAAAATAAAATAAAGGTTGCGAATATCTTTTCGCACAAAGGGGGACATTGAGTTGGACAAATTATATGATGTGATAATAATCGGATCTGGCGTTGTGGGAAATGCTATTGCCAGGGAAATGTCTAGATATAATTTAAAAATAGGAGTATTAGAAAAAGAATTAGATGTATGTAATGAGACGAGTGCGAGAAACTCAGGGGTACTGCATGCAGGGTTTAATAACAAGCCAGGTACACTTATGGCTAAGTTTTGTGTTGAAGGAAATCAAGGTTTTGACCAAGTTGCAGATGAGCTTGGAGTACCGTTTAAAAGATGTGGGAAACTAGTTGTAGGATTTAATGAAGAAGATAAGCAAAAACTTATAGCTATGAAAGAGCAAGGCGAAAAAAACGGTGTTAAGGGTCTTGAGATAATAGGCAAGGACAAAATAAAAGAAATTGAGCCAAATATCGACGGTGAATTTGCAATGTGGTCTAAAACTACAGGTATTTTAAATCCATTTTTACTTACAATAGCTCTTGCTGAAAATGCAGCAGAAAATGGGGTAGAGTATTATTTTGCAAATGAAGTAATAGATATAAATAGGATAGATGAAATTTACAATATAAAAACAGTAAAAGATACATATAAAGCTAGATGGGTTGTAAATGCAGCAGGACTTTACAGCGATAAAATCTCAAAAATGATTGGAATAGACGATTATACAATCCACCCATGCAGGGGAGAGTATTTTATATTAGATGAAAAAGTAGGCTCAAAATTGAGCCTTCCAGCATATCCAGTTCCAAATCCAAAAGAAGGTGGGCTTGGAATCCACTTAACTCCTACAATAGACGGTAATGTATTTATCGGACCAAGTAGTGAATATATAGAAGAAAGAGACAATTATTCTGCTACTCAAAAGATAATGGACTTACTAATTAAAGACGGGGCAAGAATATTCCCACATATAAAAAGAGAGGATTTCATAAGAAATTTTGCGGGAATTAGACCAAAACTCGCCTCAAAAGAAGAAGGTGGATACCACGATTTTGTAATAGAAATGAGAGATGAAGTTCCAAACACTATAAATTTAGTCGGTATAGAATCACCAGGGCTTACAAGCTCAACTCCAATTGCAAAATACGTAGTATCTTTATTGAAACAAAAAGAAAAACTTACAGAAAACGAAAACTTCAATCCAATTAGAAAGCCTATAGTCACATTTGTAGACAAATCAATTGAAGAAAAAGAAGCATTAATCAAAGAAAATCCAGATTATGGCGAAGTTATTTGCAGATGCCAAACTATAACAAAAGCAGAAATTATTGAAGCTATAAATAATCCACTAGGAGTTGAAACTTTAACAGGAATAAAATACAGATGCAGAGCTATGATGGGAAGATGTCAAGGTGGATATTGTGAAACGAGAATAGCAGGTCTATTAGAAGAAGTTAAACATAAAAATAGAGAAGATGTGATTTATTCAAGAGAAGGTTCTAATATGTTTGTTGGGAAGGTGAGAGAGTAATGGTTGAAAATAAAGACGTTGTAATAGTTGGGGGCGGCCCTGCAGGCCTTGCAGCAGCTCTAGAGCTAAAACACAAGGGAATAGAAGATATACTTATTGTCGAGAGAGAAGATAAACTAGGCGGTATATTAAAACAATGTATTCACGATGGTTTTGGTCTTACTCGATTTAAAGAAACATTAAGCGGTCCAGAATACGCCTATAGATTTATAAAAGAAGTTGAAAAAGAGAAAATAGATTACATTACAGATGCCACAGTTATAGATATAAATAGAGATAAAGTTGTCACTGCTGCTACAAGACAAGGCTTAAAACAATACAGAGCTAAAGCTGTTATTTTGACTATGGGATGTAGAGAGAGAACAAGGGGAGCAATTTCAACTCCAGGAACGAGACCTGCAGGAATATACAACGCCGGAGTTGCCCAAAGATATATAAACTTGACTAATACTATGGTTGGAAAAAACGTAGTAATTTTGGGCTCAGGTGATATAGGTCTTATTATGGCGAGAAGACTCACACTAGAAGGAGCAAATGTTAAGGCAGTTGTTGAGCTTTCACCATATGCAAATGGACTTCCAAGAAATATTGAGCAGTGCTTAAACGACTACAACATACCTCTATATTTAAGCCACACTATAACTAACATAGAAGGAAAAAGCAGACTTGAGGCCGTTGTAGTAAGTGAAGTAGACGAAAAAACTAGAAAAATAATTCCACAAACAGAAAAAAGATACGAATGTGATACTTTGATACTTTCAATAGGGCTTATTCCAGAAAATGAATTATCACTAAAAGCAGGTGTAGTATTAGACAAAAGAACAAAAGGTGCAGTAGTAGATGAAAACTACCAAACTTCAGTAGAAGGTATTTTCGCAGCGGGAAACGTACTTCAAGTACACGACTTAGTCGACTTTGTATCGTTAGAAGCTGAAAGACTAGCAGATCACGTTTGTGAATATATAAATGACGGCAAATTAAAACAGTGTGATATAAATATAGAGTCTGGCGAAAATATAAACCACACAATTCCACAAAAGATAAGTGGAACTAAGGATTTTATACTTTCATTTAGAGTTAGAAAGCCTTTTAAAGAATGTAGGGTCGATATAATTCAAGATGATGAAGTTATAAAAACTAAAAAATACAAAAAGGCGATACCAGCTGAGATGATTCAAATAAAAATTTCAAAAGATGAAATAAAAGAAAATGGGGATTTGAAGGTGATTATAAGTGAATAGAAAATTTACATGTATAGTTTGTCCAAATGGATGTGAAATAGAAGTTGAGTATGAAGGAAAAGATGTAAAAAATATTGAAGGAGAGGGATGTAGAAAGGGAAGAGAATACGTAGTTCAAGAACTAACTGACCCAAGACGTAATATAGCCTCTTCTGTGATTTTATTAAATGGAGAACTCCCACTTGTAAGTGTAAGGCTTACTAACCCTATCCCAAAAGATAAGATATTTGACGTTATGGATATAATCAAAAATATAAAACTAAAAGCTCCAGTAGAAGTAGGAGATATAGTTGTGAAAAATATAATGGGTTATGACAGCGACCTTATAGTTACAAAGCAAGTAGGTGTAAAATAATATGTCTCAAATAAACGAAATACTAGATAATATAAATCTTCCTCAAATTATGAAAGTAAGCCAGACATTTGACAATACTAAGCTAGATGATGTTGAGGGTGATTTAAATCAAAAGCTAATTTATAAAAATATTAAAGACAAGATAAAACCGGGGATGAAGATTGCGATAACTGGGGGAAGTAGGGGTATAAGTTCTTATAAAGAGCTTATGAAGACTATAGTGAGCTTTGTAAAAAAATGTGGTGCAACTCCGTTTATAGTGCCATCTATGGGGAGTCATGGAGGAGGAACATCAGAGGGACAAGAAAATATGCTCAAAAAACTAGGCATAACAAAGAAATCTGTAGGATGCGAGATAATTTCTTCTATGGATGTTGTAGAAGTAGGAAGGACATCTAAAGATTTGTCCGTCTATATCGATAAAAACGCGGCAAATGCAGATGGAATTATCTTATTAAATCGAGTTAAACTCCACACCTCATTTAGAGGTAAATACGAAAGCGGATTGATTAAGATGATGGCGATCGGCCTTGCAAAGAGAAAAGGAGCCGATATGACACATTTTCTTAGATATGAAAATATGGCAGAAAATCTAGTTGAAGTAGGAAAAATAGCAATAAATAACTTAAATATAATATGTGGAGTTGCTAGTATAGAAAATGGATACAATGAAGTAGCAGATGTATTTGTACTGAATAAAGATGAAATACTGCAAGAAGAGCCAAAGATACTAGAAAAATCAAAACGCCTTATGCCTAGGATTTATTTAGATGATATAGATGTACTTATTGTAAACGAAATAGGAAAAAACATAAGCGGCACAGGAGTCGACACAAATATAGTGGGCAGATTTCACACAAATGCCGCCAGTGGTGGGCCAAATACAGTAAAACTCGGTTTTTTAGATATAAGTGAAAAATCAGGCGGAAATGGAAATGGCATGGGACTTGCAGATTTTGTATCTAAAAAGTTTTTTAGAAAGATAGATTTTGAATCTACTTATATAAACGCCATTACATCCACAGAACCAAATAGTGTAAAACTTCCACTCGTATTAGACAACGATAAATACGTATTTCAAGGTTGTGTAAAACTATGTGGAGTTAAAAACATACAAGATATAAAATTAGTTATAATAAACAACACAAAGGAATTAGACGAAATTTATATGAGTAAATCTGCATTTGAAAACGCAGTAGATAAATCAAAAGTAAAAAAAGAATCTGAATTATTTGATATACCTTTTGACGAAGAAGGCAATTTAGATCTATATCGCTAGGTATTGTTATATAAACTACAAACTCAAAGTGAAAATAATTATAAAATATAACAAAAAACAGTAAAAAATTATTTTATTTTATTGAATTGTGTTAATATTGTGATATTTTAAGTTAATATATCGATAGAAATTAGATTTATAAAAACTTATAATTTATCTTAAGAAATATGAAATCAAACTTAAATTTACAAAAAGTTAAATGTAAGAAATAAAGGGGGTAATTAATATGACAAGTATGGCTTGGGGCTTTATGTTAACAGTATGGGCTACTATATTTATAACAGAAGGAATAGCAATGAGAAGAATATTAAAAGGATACGATGAAAAACATAAATCAAGAAGTGGTCAAAAAATAAGCTAAAATTTTAATTTTTATTTAATGACATTTGCAATTATAATAAATAAATAAAACTAATTTATATCAAAATATTAAATCACAAGAAAAGACTTATTGTATTGGGGATATGCAATAAGTCTTTTTTATTCTAAAAAGACAAGGAGCCGATTACTATGACGAAGGGGATACTAAGCAACGGACGAAGCCGCCCGCGCCTGAGCGTAGCGAATTTAGTTATAATTTAAAATTTAGTCTGTTAAAAAAGGGTTAAGAAGAGTATCAATTAATGTTAAAAAACCGTAAAAACATCATACATTATGTTAATGAAGGGTAAAATATGCGTATAAACACACAATTTTCAGAAAATTTCTAATATAATAGAAGTAAGTAAGAAAGGAGTGGATACTATGACAGGTATAGCTTGGGTTTTTATGTTAGTAGCGTGGACAATAATTATAGTTGCTGCAGTTTGGGCAATGAAGGAGATTCTAAAAAATAGTTAACTTATGACTTAAAATGACTAGTAGGAGAAAATAGACCGTGAAAATTTACAAAACATACTTAAATTATTTAAAAATTATTGATATATACAATATCGATATTAAGAGTTTAAAACATAAAAAAGCTTTTTAAAGAATTAATAGATTTTCTTTAAAAAGCTTTTTTTAGTTTCTTTAAAAAGCTTGAATATCCTTTTTAATAGTATTATCTAAATCTTTCTCGAAAGACTTTTCTTTTAATTGCTTGTTTAAATCTCTTATCTCATCATTTGAAATAAAAGATCCTTTTATAGTTGGGTCTATAATTTCTACTACTGTTTTTGCATCAAAATCAACATAGTCTACTACATCTTCTATATTTTCTATTAAAAATTCTAAGTTTTCTTGTGTAGAAATTTCGTAAGTTTTCCCATGCTTAATTAAATACTCTGATATTTGATAATCTTCATTCAATACTTTAAAAACTTCCCCAGATGGATCTAATACATCTTTGTATAAAGTTGCATATTCTATAAGTTGAATTTGTTTTATTAAGTTTTCTTTTTCTGTTAATTCACCGTAATTATTGTTCAGAAATCCTACTAGACCAAAATCCCAGTTTGGGTCTAATATACCTTCTTTGCGGTAACTCATATCATATGAGGACATACTTAAATTTTCATCTAAAGCCTTGTCTCTAAGTTTTGTTAATTCTTTAATGCTTAAATCTTCCAATTCTATAATTGTGCTTTTTTTTTGCTTCATCATATTTTCATATAATGTATCTTCCTTTATATCTTTATTATCTGCAAAACTAAAAGCTGCATCTGAACATAAAGATAATGACAAGGATAAAATTAATGCAGTTATCTTTTTTATCACAAAGATATTCACCCTTTTATCTTTTAATTATTAATAGTGTAATGCTTATGGGAATTATTGTCAATTATGTAAATTTAAGATTAAAATTTAATTTTAACTAATTATGTATATGATAGAAACTATTTCAATATAATAACGTCATTATCTTGTAAGATATCTTTCACGAATTTAATCCTATTTTAAAAATAAATTTATAATTTTGAAATATAGACTCCTACAAAAAAATAAAAAAAATATGTTATAATGGTTATCTAGAAAAAAGTTCTTTAAATTAGATTTCTAATGTATAATAATTAATTTAGAAAAGATATAAATGATTTTTAATTAGAATATAAAATAAAAATTACAACTTAAGAGAGTTTAATATATTAACAAAAAAGAAAGGAGTAGCCTAAAAATAAACATTTTAGGCATAATAAACAAAATGGTAATCGACAGAAGTAAATTAACTCCTATGATGAAACAGTATTTTGAGACAAAAGATAAATATCCTGATTGTATATTGTTCTTTAGATTAGGAGATTTTTATGAGATGTTCTTTGAAGATGCGATAATTGCATCAAAAGTACTTGAAATAGCACTTACAGGAAAGGCTTGTGGGCTTGAAGAGAGAGCTCCTATGTGTGGAGTTCCGTTTCATGCTGCAAACTCTTATATATCAAAATTAGTTGAAAGCGGATATAAAGTAGCGATAGGCGAGCAGATGGAAGATCCTTCTGCTGCAAAGGGAATCGTAAAAAGAGAAGTAATAAGAGTAGTAACTCCAGGGACTGTTCTTGAAGGGAATCTTCTTGAAAACAAAAAAAACAACTACCTTATGTCTTTATACAAGCAAAATGACGATATAGGTCTATCTTATGTAGATATAAGTACAGGTGAAACTAATGCAACTATATTAAAAAAAGACAAGTTAATAGAAGAAATTGCGAAAGTTTCTCCATCAGAAATAATAATAAACGACTTAGATTATATAAAAAATCTAGAAGCTATAGCGTCTTTATCTAATATATATTTAAATACTAATTTCGACGAAGCGTATTTAAACGAAGATATATTAAAACAATATTTCAGCGATGAGTATTTAAGAAACTTAAAATTCGATGAAAATGGACTTATAAATAGAAGTTTATGTGTCCTTTTAAATTATATATACAACACTCAAAAACAAGTAACTTCAAATATAAACAATATAAACATATACAACTCATCAAATTATATGGTGCTTGATATGTTTACTCGTTCAAATTTAGAGCTTACAGAGACTATTAGAACAAAGAAAAAGAAAGGCTCACTACTTCACGTACTAGATAAAACTTCGACTGCAATGGGTGGAAGAATGCTTAGAAAATACGTTGAGGAGCCATTAGTAGACAAACAAAGAATTCAAACTAGATTAGATGTAATTGAAGAGATAAAAGACGATTACTCACTTAGAATAGACTTAATCGAGATTTTAAAAAATGTGTACGATATAGAGCGTATCTGCGGTAAAATCGCGTTTGAAAAAGTTACTCCAAAAGAGCTTATTAATTTAAAAAACTCTATTGAAAAACTTCCAGAGCTAAAGCGTAGAATAGAAGAATCTGATGCAGAAATACTTAAAAACTACGCAAACAAAATGGAGACTTTAGACGATATTTACGACTTAATAAATAAAGCTATACTTGAGGAGCCTAGCATAACTATAAAAGACGGAAATATAATTAAATCAAGCTACAATGAAGAATTAAGTGAGCTTAGAGAAGTTTCTACAAACGGCGCCTTTATGATTAAGGAAATCGAAAATCGCGAAAAAGAAAAAACAGGAGTTAAATCTTTAAAAATAGGATTTAATAAAGTGTTCGGATATTATATTGAAATAACAAAGGCAAACTTAGCAACTGCAAATATAGACAATAGCTATATAAGAAAGCAGACATTAAGTAACGCCGAAAGATATATAACAGAAGAATTAAAAATAATAGAAGATAAAATACTTCACGCAAAAGAAAAAATAGGTGTGCTTGAATACGAATTATTTGTACAAGTTAGAAAATACATCTACGACAATATAGATAGAATCCAAAACGTAGCTAAGATAATAGCAAATATAGACGTATTTACTTCATTTGCAACTGTTGCAGATTTAAACAACTATGTAAAACCTAATATAAACGACAACAACAAATTAGATATTAAAAACGGACGTCACCCAGTTGTCGAAAATATAGTAGGTGAAGAAAACTTCGTGCCAAACGACACTTATTTATCAGACGACGAAAATATTATAAATATAATTACAGGGCCGAATATGGCAGGTAAGTCGACTTATATGAGACAAAGTGCGATAATAGTTTTAATGGCTCATATGGGAAGTTTTGTTCCGGCAGATTTTGCAGATATTCCAATATGCGACAGAATATTTACAAGAGTTGGGGCAAGTGACGACTTATCTTCTGGTCAATCTACATTTATGGTAGAGATGAACGAAGTTTCACAAATACTTAAAAATGCTACATCAAAGAGTTTTGTAATACTTGATGAAATCGGTAGGGGTACATCAACTTACGACGGTATAAGTTTAGCTTGGGCAATAGTTGAATATATCCAAAGTAATATAAAATGTAAGACTTTATTTGCAACTCACTACCACGAGCTTACAGATTTAGAAAACGAGTTTAGAGAAGTTAAAAACTACTCTATTTCAGTAAAAGACGACGGAGAAAATATAATCTTCCTTAGAAAAATAGTAGAACAACCAGCAGACAAAAGTTACGGTATATACGTTGCAAAACTTGCAAAACTGCCTGACAAAGTTATAGAGCGTTCATCAGAAATTCTAAGCGATTTAGAGAAAAACCACATATTTAACGGTGAAGTTTTAACTGGAAGTCTCGATAAAGAAAAAATGAAGTTAATGCTTGATAAAGCAAATAAAGAAGCTTTAGTTACAGCAGATTTACAACTTAAAGATATTGATGTAGTAAGAGAAGACGATAAATCACAGACTCAAGTTACAGATGAATTTAGCTTTGAAAATGAGCTAAATAAAATAGAGCAAGACAATATAAAAAATGAATACGAATCTTTAAAATTAGAGCATGAAACTTTATTAAAAGAACATAAAAAAATGAAAAAAGATTATAATAAATTAAATGCAAATTATACTAAATTAAAAGAAGAAGATTCACAAATATCGTTTGGAAATATAACTCCAAATAACGAAGTATTAGACGAGCTTTTAAATTTAGATATATTAAATATGAATTTAATAGACTGCGTAAATACATTATATAATTTACAAAAAAAAGCAAAAGAAAATAGATAATCGGTTATTTTAACTTAAGCCAAAATAACCTCTTGGAGGGATTAGATGGGTAAGTATATAAATATTTTAGATGATTTAACAATAAATAAAATAGCTGCAGGAGAGGTCGTTGAAAGACCTTCTTCTGTAGTAAAAGAACTTTTAGAAAATGCAATAGATTCAGGTGCTACTCAAGTCGTAGTAGATATTACTGACGGCGGAAAAAAGTGCATCAAAATAAGCGACAACGGATCTGGAATATTATCTAGTGAAGTTGAAAAATGCTTTTTAAGACATGCTACAAGCAAAATAAAAGAAATAGACGACTTATACGACCTTTATTCGTTTGGATTTAGGGGGGAGGCACTTGCCTCAATTTCTGCTGTCTCAAATATCGAAATGATTACAAAGACAAAAGAAGAAGTTATAGGTACGAAGATAGAGCTTAGCGGGTCTAAAATAATAAAAAAAGAGCCTATAGGGACAAAAGACGGTACAACAATAACTATAAAAGACTTGTTTTTTAATACTCCAGTAAGGGCAAAATTTTTAAAATCGACTCATGCTGAAACTATAAATATAAGTGATTTAATAAATAAACTTGCTATAGGAAATCCAGGAGTTAGAATAAAATACATAAACAACAAAAAGCTTATGTTAAATACACCTGGCGACAATAAACTTATAAACGTAATAAGAAGTATTTATGGAAAAGAAATAACAGATAACTTAATCGAAGTAGATTATGAAGATGAGAAGATAAAAATATACGGATATATAGGAAACAACAACATCTATAGATCTAACAAAAACCTTCAACATATCTATATAAATAAAAGATATGTTAGAAGTAAAATTATATTAGATGCTATAAATGAAAGTTATAAAAGTATAATTCCCATAAATAAATTCGGAGTGTGCTTTTTAAATATAACGATAAACCCAGGTGAAATAGACGTAAATATACATCCGACTAAGCTAGAAGTAAAATTCCAAGACGAAAAAGACGTATATATAAGGATAAGAGATTTAATAAAAAACAAACTTCTAAATATAAGTTTGATAGGAAAATACAAGTCTTATACTAATAATAATGAAAACTACGTACAAAATAAATTAAATCACCTTGGAGAAAATAATTTAGAAGAAAAAGTAGAGACTTCTTCAAATCAAAATATAAACCAAAATAAAATAGATTTTGAGTATAAAACAGAATCTAAAGAGCAAGATACTCTAAGCTTAAAAGAAGAACCTAAAGAGTACAACATAGATGAAAGAGAAGACTTATCTTCATTTAAATCTTTTAAAGAGGCATTAGAAGAAAATGAAACTAAAGATGAAAATGAAGATTATGAGAAAGCTCAAAATAATAAGTTTGATGAAGTTTCATATACTCAAATGGATAATTATAACTCATATCAAGAAAAAGAGCAGTCTGATTATTATAGCAATATGGGTTATAGCGATATAAAAACAAGTAGAAATAGCGAGTTGGATTCTAAATTAGACGAGATTTCCACTCAGGGAAGTTTTTTAGAAACACAAGACGACACACTAGATAAGATAATAAATAATTCACAAGACAGCAAATTTAGAGCGAGCGACTTTAAGGTAATCGGCACAATTTTAAATACTTATATCGTCCTTGAAAAGGGGACATCTATGTATTTATTAGATCAACATGCCGCACACGAAAAAGTACTGTACGAAGAGTATATGACAAAGTTTAAAAGCCAAAGCATAGACATGCAGATGTTACTGGACCCTATAGTCATTGAACTGTCTAGTGTAGATATGTTAGATGTAGAAAAAAATCTAAATTTATTTATGAAATTTGGTTTTGAAATAGAGATATTTGGAGATAATCATATTATGGTCAGAGGAGTGCCTAATATTTTTGGAACTGCTCAATCAGAAAAATTTATATTCCAAATAATCGACAACATAGGGGATTTAGAAAGTAGCTACGACTTAAAAATGGACAAAATAGCATCTATGTCTTGTAGAGCAGCTATAAAGGCAAACGACAAAATCCATTTTGACGAAATACATTCACTACTTTCAAAAATGGAAAAGTGTGAAAATCCATATACTTGTCCACATGGGAGACCATCAATGGTCGAAATATCTAAAAAAGAAATAGAAAAGATGTTTAAGAGAATTATGTAATACAAATTAGAATTGAGGAAGATATATAATGAACAAAATACCGCTTATAATACTTACAGGGCCGACAGCAGTCGGTAAAACTGATTTATCGATTAAGCTTTCAAAATCATTAAATGCAGAGATAATATCAGCAGATTCAATGCAGATATATAAATATATGGATATAGGTAGTGCCAAAATAACAAAAGAAGAAATGGACAATGTAGTCCACCACATGATAGACGAAGTTACTCCAGATGTACCTTTTTCTGTATCAGAATTTCAAACTAGAAGTGAAAAATATATAAACGATATACACGAAAGAGGAAAAAGAGTACTTGTAACTGGAGGAACTGGATTATACCTAAACTCACTTATATACAATATGGACTTTGCAAAATCAGATGCAAATAACGAAATAAGAGAAAAGCTAGAAAAAGAATTAGAAGAAAACGGCATAGACTATATGCACGAAAAACTAAGAAGTCTAGATGAAGATGCTGCAAATAGAATCCACAAAAACAACACAAAGAGAGTTATAAGAGCTATAGAAGTATGCCTAAGTGGAAACAAAATGAACGATTTCTCAAAAGACTTGAGATACAACGAAAAATACAAACCTATAATAATAGTTTTAAATAGAGACAGAGAAGTATTATATCAAAGAATAAACAAAAGAGTAGATATAATGCTTGAAAATGGTCTATTAGACGAAGTTAAAAAACTACTTGAAATGGGATATACAAAAGATATGATATCAATGCAGGGAATAGGCTATAAAGAAATGATAAAATATCTAGATGGCGAGTACACTTATGACGAAGTAGTAGAAATAATAAAAAGAGACTCTAGAAGATATGCTAAGCGCCAGATAACTTGGTTTAAAAGATATCAAGATGCAAAGTGGTTTGACTTAGATGAATACCAAAATAAAGAAAAATTGGAAGAAGATATAATTAATCATATTGAAAAATTACTATAAATTGTATAAAATAATAATATATAGTATTATCCTTAATTACATATAGGAGATTATATTTAAATTATAATCTCCTATATATAAAGTACTTAAGAAAATAAGTACTATACTTTTCGGGGAGTCTATTTTATACACTATTAAGATATGAATTTCCTTAATATAAAAATTAACTTATCAGGGAGGGCATTAAAAATGAAAAATACAGTTTTAAACTTACAAGATTTATTTTTAAATAATGCTAGAAAAGAAAGAATACCAGTGACAATATTCTTAATGAATGGGGTACAAGTAAAAGGAAATGTAAAAGGATTTGACAGTTATATAATATTACTTGAAGGTGAAAACAGACAACAAAACATGATATACAAACATGCTGTTTCAACTATAGTTCCAGGTAAATATATAAACCTACAAAATCAACAACAAAACAACAGATAATACTACATACAAAAGATTATTTTATATTAAAAATTAAAATTCTTTTTAGAAGAAAAGGTACTTATGTGAGTTAATAATTAATTGTTGCCCCACATAAGTACCTTTTTTCTGTCTTGAAGAAAAAATTTGTGTATGTTAAAATCTTAAATGTTGGATAATTATAGATGAAAATATAAATTTAAATTATTAAAATAAATATGATTATACTTATATAAATAAAATAATACAAATTAGGAGAAAGACATGTTAAAGGAAACTAGCGATTTATTAAAACAATTTTACCAATTAGATGATGAAGTATTTAAATTATCTGAAGAAGTAATGGAAGATATAAAAGAACAATTTGATGAGATAAAAGAAATAAGAGAATTTAATCAATATAAAGTTTTAAAAGCTATGCAAGAAGCTAACTTATCAGACAACCACTTCAACTGGACAACAGGATACGGATACAATGATATAGGTAGAGAAAAAGTTGAAGAAATATATGCAAATGTATTTGGGGCTGAAGATGCACTTGTTAGACCTATAATAGTAAACGGAACACACGCACTTAGCTTATGTGTGCAAGGGCTTGTTAGACCTGGAGATGAGATTTTATCAATAACTTCAACTCCATATGACACGCTACAAGGTGTTATAGGTATAAGAGAAGAAAAAGGTTCATTAAAAGAATACGGAGTTACTTATGATGAAGTAGATTTCTTAGAAAATGGAGATATAGACTTAGAAGGCGTTAAGAAAAAAATAAACGAGAGAACTAAATTAGTAATGATACAAAGATCTAAAGGTTACTCTTGGAGAAAATCTCTTAGTATAGCTGATATAAAAGAAGCAATAGACGTTGTTAAATCTGTAAATAAAGACATAATCGTTATGGTAGACAACTGCTACGGTGAATTCTTAGATACTAAAGAGCCTACAGAAGTTGGAGCAGACGTAATGGCTGGTTCACTAATCAAAAACCCAGGTGGAGGTCTTGCTTTAACTGGTGGATACATAGCTGGTAGGGCTGACTTAATAGAAATGATATCTTATAGATTAACATCACCAGGAATAGGTAAAGAATGTGGTCTTACTTTCGGAACTACAAGAACTGTACTTCAAGGGTTCTTCATGGCTCCATACGTTACATCACAAGCAGTAATGGGAGCTATATTCTGTGCTAGAGCGTTTGAAAAATTAGGATACGACGTACTTCCAAAATACGACGATTTAAGAAGTGACATAATACAAGTTGTAAAACTTAACAATGCTGAAGAAGTTATAAGTTTCTGTCAAGGTGTGCAAGCAGCAGCTCCAGTTGATGCGTTTGTAAAACCAGTTCCATGGGCAATGCCAGGATACGAAGACGAAGTAATAATGGCAGCAGGTGCATTCGTTCAAGGTTCATCAATAGAGCTTAGTGCCGATGCTCCAATAAGACCACCATACAACGTATACTTCCAAGGTGGACTTACATTTGATCACTCAAAAATGGGTACTTTAAAAGCTATACAAGCTATTAAAAAGATGAAAGAAGAAAATAGATAATATAAAAAACACAAAAAACATCCATTTTATTTAGAACTATGTAACTTTAAATAAAAATGGATGTTTTTTTATATTACTTTGATTAGTTTTTAACTAAATATTTTAATAAGTAGACTCTATAAATTTTTTTCTATTTCATATAAAACCCTATCTTTATTTAGGGCATTTATGTATCTTATTTTAGTATTTTTTTCTTTGTTTTCAATCGCCTTATAATACATTGAGTGCGTGTTTGAGACTGTGTTTACAAAGATATATTCTTTGTTTTTTAATAAGGCTGTGTCAAAATTGTCAAAACCGGCATGTAAAAATACCCAGTTATTAAGGACTTCTTTCATAGAGTTTATCCATGATTCGGTCCCGCCTATACAGACTGCATTTAAGCTGTTTAATTTATTTATATCTACTTCTTTGTGGTTTCCGACTGGCGGAATATTTACATGTTCAGATAAATTAAACATTAAATTTCTAAGTTCGACTAATTCTTCTTTTATATGAGGTTCATTTTTTACCTCTTCTTCAAGTTGTTTATTTTTATTTTCAAGAAGTCTCAGCTTTTCTTTTAACTCTTCGTTTTCTTTTTCTAACTCAGTTTTAGTCTTTTTATATTTTGCCTCTAAGTCTGATTTTTCTTGAGTTATTTTAGTGATCATTTCATCTTTTTCTTTTAATTCTTCTTTATCTATATCAGCTATATCTTTAAAATATAGGCGTTTTGCATCTTTATATGTTTCTAATATCCTTTTTAATTTTGTAGACGATATTATATATGAATACAATGCGTCGTAGTTAGACTCTTCTACTTTTCCGCCACATTTAACCCAGATATTGATTAATTCCTGAATTTCTTCACTAGTACTGTGTGGCTTATTATTTAGAAGAGGTATGATATTTAAACCTTCTAATTCATATACATAATCTAGTGCATAGGCAATTCTGTGGTAGTCATTGATTTTTTCTGTGTCTAGCTTTCCATAGCCTTTTTGAAAATCTAACTCACGCAGACACTTGGTCATATTAGGGTATTTGTGACACAAATTAGATTCGACTTGTCTAAGTTGTTTTCGTGTAGATTTATCTATATTAGAATACTTAAATGAATTTTGTATTAGAGGATTCATCCTCAAATTGACCATCTCTTGAAATGCTCTAAAGAAAAAGTCATCTTCATCTATTTCCTTGCCTTCTTTTTGGGCTAGGATTATTGCTGCGGCATAATTGCCGAGAAATTCTTCTTCAGGCATTAAGTCGGGCTTTATAGGCAATTCATTTAATCTGACAATATCTCCACTATTTTTAATAAGTAGATTTGCCTTTTTATAAGTCATTCTAAGTATATAGTAAAATTCTTTTTCTCCCCCAGAAGTAATAATTCCAAGTGCTTTTTTAAAATACATCTCTTCTTCTAATAATCTAGAATTTGCTAGATTGTAATATGAACAGTTTATAGAAAAATTATTGTATTTTTCTTTATTAGAATTGTATACTTTATCTATATATTTATAAGCTTGCTTTGTAGCACAAAGTGAAGTACAGACAAAATAATTAAGCCTACATTCATAGCTGTTTTTAATATTGTCTTCTTTCAAAATACACCTCCATAATATATTTATACTATATAAAAGATACCATATATATAAATCTTAAAAAAGTGTTTTAATTAAAAAAACTTAATAAAGGGAATTTATAAAATTTTCAATAGATATAATTTAATATGGATAATTATAATTTTAATTGTATAATATACTTACAAGAGAAATTATTTTTTGGAGGATTTAAAGCAGCTATGAATATTACTATTTTTTTAGGAGCAGGAGCTTCAGCAGCAGAAAATTTACCTATACAAAACGAAATATTTTTGCAATATTTCAAATATATATTGCCAGAAAATAAAAATAAAAAGATGAATAGGGAATTAGTAAAATTTTTTAAAGACTTGTTTTTTATTGATGTAGAAAATAATGATGCAGAAAATATAAATTTTCCAACATTTGAAGAGGTATTGGGAATACTCGACTTGGCAGAACAAAGGGGAGAGGCATTTAAAAATTATAAATCAGAAAGCTATACGGACGAAAATACGAGTATATCGTATATAAGACAGTCTTTGATAATGCTTACTGCATCAGCTCTTAACAATGCCACAAGAGGAAGTAATAGTTATCACCAACTTCTTCTTGAAAACTTAATAAAAGAAGATTTATTAAAAGACACTACATTTATAAGTGTAAATTACGATATACATATAGATAATGCAATAGCAAATTTATATGATGAAAATAAGTTTCCTGTTATGCTAAATTACGGCATTGATTTTTCAAATTTCAAAATAGATACAAACTCATGGCAAAGACCAAAAGATCCAATGGTAAACTTATATAAAATCCATGGCTCTCTAAATTGGCTTTACTGTCCAATATGTAATAGTATCACGATTACGCCATTTGAAGGTGGAGTAATGAGAATAATTGAAAATATAAATCAAGCGAAATGCCTAAATTGTGGAGAGGTAACCGTCCCAATAATCGTACCGCCGACTTATTTTAAAAATATGTCAAACGTATTTTTAAGCACAGTTTGGAACAAATCAGAAATGGCTATTAGAGATAGCGACGTCATTGTATTTTGTGGTTATTCATTTCCAGAGGCGGATATGCACATAAAATATCTATTAAAAAGAGTTCAGACGAGCAGAAAAAAAGACAATCTAAAAGTAATCGTAGTAAATAATCACAGCAAAAAGAGAAGATCCATAAGAGAAAAAGAAAAAAATAGATATAAAAGATTCTTAGGTAAAGATGTAATTTATACGACATATTCATTTGAAGAGTTTGCAGACAATCCCAAAAAAATAATAGATTTGGCAAAATAATTAGATTTAATAAGAAATAATAAACAAATTATTAACAAAGTAATGGATATTAGGGTGAAATAATATGTTTGGATTAGGGGTTATAATAAATAGCGTTACAATAGTTATGGCGAGTTTGGCCGCATTATTATTAAAAAGATTAATAGTAAAACTTGACAAAAATAATAGGGTCGAAAAAATAAGCGATACTATAATGTCTGGGTTGGCACTTTGCATAATATATATGGGAATAAGCGGTGCACTAGAATGTAAGCACGTCCTAATATGTATAGTGTCTATGGTTGTAGGAGGGCTTATAGGGGAGCTAATTGATATAGATAAGGGTCTTAATGGACTTGGAGATAAGATAGAAACTAAATTAAATAAAGACAAAAAAGATGATTCGAGCGAGATGGTGTCGATATCACAAGGATTTGTATCTGCTAGTTTACTGTTTTGTGTGGGGGCTATGGCAGTAGTCGGTTCATTAAACAGTGGACTGTTTGGAAATAACGACACATTATTTGCAAAATCAGCTTTAGATGGTGTTTCTGCGTTTTTATTCTCACTAACTATGGGGATAGGTGTACTTTTATCGGGGATAGCAGTTTTTATATACGAAGGGATTATAGCAAGTGGGGCATTTTTACTAAAGGGAATATTGTCAACTGCTGTAATAACAGAGATGAATGCTGTTGGGAGCTTGCTTATATTGGCACTTGGTATAAACATGCTATTAAAACAAGATATAAAAGTTGCAAACCTACTTCCAGCAATGTTTGTGCCGATAATATTTGGTCTATTGAGAGTAATATAGAATTTATACTGTAGTAGAAAAATAGGATTTTGTGTAGAATTTAGTCAACAACCATTAAAAGTTTTAGACAAATTTTGTATTTGAAAGGAAAATTAGTTATAAAATCAAATATAGTAATAGTGAGAAAAAATTGTAAACATTTTTACAAGGAGGTTATTGCTATGATCGTGTTTGATATAAACGGAGCAATGGTAAAGTTCGACGAAAAAAGAGATAACTACAATACTATACGAAAAACATTTTTAGAATATGCCCAAGATGCGAGTGAAGAATTTAAAAAGTACTGCAGTGAAAATTTGACTACACTTAGACGACTTAACGATAAATACTTAGTATTTGCCGAAAATTTAATAGACGATGCAGTAAAAAAAGGTGTAGAGATTTTAGTCAGTTACAATGTAATTGTCGTTGATTTTAATATTTTTAAAGAGAAATACTGCGAAAAATATTTCGACTTTAAGCTAATATATAATAATGCTATAAAAGAAAAGAGTTCTTTAAAAGATAAAAGAAATGTGTCTAAATTATTTGATATAAAGCCATTAGTAGATAAATTATCGAGAAGCTTGTATAGAGATTGCTTTAATATACACATGGCTGTCATAGATGCACTTTTAGAATATGGAGTAAAAGATGTGGAATCATATATAGATGGAGAGTCTATAAAACAAGCAAATGCGCTATTTAACAACTATAAAGACGGATTTATAAGCAAACCAGACAGCGCCAAAATAGTCCAAAAGATAATCATGGCAAATCCTTATAGAAAAGAAGTCTATGAGTATTTAGTAAAAGAAGATGGAGATTTTGGAGGAGAAATAGAAAGACTTACAAAATACCTAGGATACGATATAAGACCATATAAAGAATATCTGATGGATATGTATGTACAAGAACTTATTGATAATGACTCCAGAGATTTAGAGCTTTCAAAAGAAAAACTTCAAAAATACGCTAAATATATAGGGTGTGACAATGGAACACTCTATTTAACTAGAATAGATGCGATTTACACATTTGAAAACGTTTAAAAGCTAGCTTAGGCTAGCTTTTTTTTAGCAAAGTGAATTTTGAGCAACGGAATCTCCGATTCGTTGGCGATATGAACGAAGTGAATTTTAAGCAACGGAATCTTTGATTCGTTGGCGATATGAGCGAAGCGAATTATGTTATTAAAACAACATAATACAAAACACAGTATTTATTTCCAATTTCCCAAAAAAACACATTTTCAACTGAATTTATACTATTATATAGTTAGAAAGTTTAATTATAAAATTTATTATTAAAATGTTGTATAAAAATTATAATAATTATAAAAAAATATATTATTTATGATGATTATATTAAACATTTAAAATAAATTTAGACATAATAATTTTCTTTTTTAATTTTATATATTGGTGTAAAAACTAAAATCATATAAAATTAACTTAAAAAGGTTTGATTATTAACCTTATAATAATTTTTGTATAAAGACATACGAAAAGGTGTAGTTTAAATTTTTAAAGGGGGATTTTTATGTGCAATTTTGTTGAACAAAATAGGAAATTATTTGATGAATTAGATAATTTAATAAATTCATTAGAAGTAGCTGATGAGAGTGCATTGATATTTGTGCTTAAAGAGGCTCAAGGGATATTTGGTTATCTTCCAAAAGAAGTTCAACTCCATATAGCTGAAAAATTAGGAGTATCACCTTCTAAGGTATATGGCGTTGTTAGTTTTTATTCTTACTTCTCAACAAATCCAATTGGAGAATACAAGATAAGCGTCTGTCTTGGTACTGTCTGTTTCGTCAAAGGCTCAGATAAAGTAATGGCTGAATTTGAAAAACAATTAGGAATTAAAGCTGGTGAAACTACTGAAGATCTTAAATTTACACTTTAAGGTTTAAGATGTGTAGGTGCTTGTGGGCTTGCACCAGTTGTAGTTGTAAACGGAAAAGTTTACGGACAAGCAACTGTAGATGATGTTTCAAAAATACTAGATAATTATAGAAATTTAGAATTAAGCTGTTAGGGGGTGCTTTTGATGAAAAAATTAAATACGATAGCAGAGTTAAAAGATGCTGTAAAAAAATATAAACCAATTCTCGATTTAAGAGAAAACCATACAGATGCTATACCAGATAAAAGAGATATACTAGTCTGTGGAGGTACGGGATGTACCTCTTCAGAGAGTTTACTTATTATAGAAAATCTAAAAGAAGAAATAAAAAATGCGGGGCTTGAAGACCACGCAATGGTACATTTGACAGGATGTTTTGGATTTTGTGCAATGGGTCCAATCGTTAAAGTATATCCTGACAATGTATTTTACGTTCATGTAAAACCAGATGACGCAAAAGAAATAGTTGAAAGTCATATAGGTAGAAATGAAGTAGTAGAAAGATTATTATTTGAAGAACCTGCACTTGATTATAAAAAAGTTCAAAAACACGAAGATATGCAATTCTATAAAAAACAACTTCGTATTGCATTAAGAAACTGCGGTCATATAAACCCAGAAGACATCTCAGAATATATAGCAAACGACGGTTATTTAGCACTTGCTAAATGTCTAGAAGAAATGACTCCACAACAAGTAATAGACGAAATGAAAAAATCAGGCCTTAGAGGGCGTGGGGGAGCAGGATTCCCAACAGGATTAAAATGGGCAGCAGCTGCCGAAAACAAAAGATTAAACGGACATAAGTATATTGTCTGTAATGCAGATGAGGGCGACCCAGGTGCATTTATGGATAGATCACTTCTTGAAGGCGACCCACACAGCGTACTTGAGGCTATGGCGATTGCCGGATATGCAACAGACTCTGATATTGGATATATATACATAAGAGCAGAGTATCCACTAGCAATAGAGAGATTAAAAATAGCAATAGCCCAAGCAGAAGAGGCAGGCGTTTTGGGTGAGGATATATTGGGAAGTGGATTTAACTTCAAAATAGAATTAAAATACGGTGCTGGTGCATTTGTCTGTGGTGAAGGTACAGCACTTATCAAATCAATAGAAGGTAATCGTGGTGAGCCAATCGTAAATAAATACTTTCCAACTGAACATGGTCTATGGCAAGCTCCAACTACTGTAAACAACGTGGAAACGTTTGGCAACATACCTGCAATAATAAATAAAGGTGCTGAGTGGTTCTCATCATTCGGTACAGAAGATTCAAAAGGAACAAAAGTTTTCGCCTTAGGTGGAAAAGTAAACAACGTAGGTCTTGTTGAAGTACCGATGGGGACTACTTTAAGAGAAATCGTATACGAAATAGGTGGAGGAATACCAGGAGGAAAAGAATTTAAAGCTGTTCAAACTGGTGGTCCATCTGGGGGATGTATATCAGCAAAAGACCTAGACACTCCAATAGATTTCAAATCGCTAGCATCAATAGGCTCTATGATGGGTTCTGGTGGTATGTTAGTTTTAGACGAAACCGACTGTATGGTCGATATATCTAAATTCTTCTTAGAATTTACTGTTGATGAATCATGTGGAAAATGTACTCCATGTCGTATAGGAAATAGAAGATTGCTTGAAATATTAAATAAAATATGCAGAGGTAACGGTACAGAAGAGGACTTAGTTAATTTAAAATCATTAGCTACAATAATAAAAAATACTTCTTTATGTGGTCTTGGTAAATGTGCTCCAAACCCAGTACTTAGTACATTAAATTGTTTCTATGATGAATATTTAGCTCACGTTAAGGATAAAAAATGTCCAGCAGCTAAATGTAGCGCTATGTTAAACTTCGTAATAACTGACGATTGTATCGGATGCGGATTATGTAAGAAAAACTGTCCAGCAGAAGCAATCACTGGTGAAAAGAAACAAAAACACACAATCAATACTACTAAGTGCTTGAAATGCGGGGCTTGTATGGAAAAATGTAGAAAAGGCGCAATAATAAAAGAGTAATTCACAAATATCGCATATACCGAGTTTTTAAAGGAGGAATCTATTAATGAGTTTAATTAATTTAACTATAAATGGAAAAGCTGTTGCTGTTGAAGAGGGGACTAATATTTTAGAGGCGGCAAAAAAAGTAAATGTAAAAATACCTAACTTATGTTATTTACATATAGATGATATAGGATTTGACAATAGCTGTGCATCATGTCGTGTCTGTCTAGTAAATGCAGATGGAAGATTGGTGCCATCATGTGCAACACTAGCAAAAGAGGGAATGAAGGTACAAACTAATACACCTGAAATAATTGAATTTAGAAAAGGTGTAGTCGAACTTTTATTATCTGACCATCCACAAGACTGCTACACTTGCACAAAATGCGGAAATTGTGGACTTCAAGATATAGCAGTTCAACTTGGAATTAAGAAGATAAGATTTGAAGGTGAGAGATTAGAAAAATCTAAAGACTACAGCTCTTTTTCTATAATGAGAGACAACGACAAATGTATCTTGTGCAGAAGATGTGAGACAATGTGTAATAAAGTCCAAACTGTAGGAGTATTATCAGGAATTAATAGAGGATTTTCTACAGAAATCGGGACATTCTTTGAAACAGATTTAGCAAAAACTGAATGTACATTCTGCGGTCAATGTATAAATGTATGTCCAACAGGTGCATTACTTGAAAAAGACAACACAGACGAGGCGTGGAAGTTGCTTGCACAAAAAGATAAACCAGTTATGGTCCAAATCGCCCCAGCTGTCAGAGTTGGTATAAGCGAGGAATTTGATTTAAGACCTGGTACAATATCTACTGGCAAAGTCGTAGCTGCACTTAAAGAATTGGGATTTGACTATGTATTTGATACAAACTTCGCAGCCGACCTTACAATAATGGAAGAGGCAAACGAATTTGTAAATAGACTTACAAAAGGCGGTGACTTGCCTATAATGACTTCATGTTGTCCAGCGTGGGTAAACTTCTGTGAAAATCAATATCCAGATTTGACTAAATATTTATCAACTTGTAGATCACCACAAAGTATGTTCTCACCAGTAGCTAGATATTATTTTGCAGACAAAGTTTTAGATAAAAAGCCTGATGAAGTAAGCGTTGTATCTATAATGCCTTGTGTAGCTAAAAAATACGAAGTAAAAAGAAAAGAATTATCTCAAAGCAACATATTAGATACTGATTTATCTCTTACTGTTAGAGAGCTTGCTAGAATGATAAAATCAGCAGGTATAGATTTGGAAAACTTAGACGAAGAAAACTTCGACAGTCCGCTTGGATATTCAACTGGTGCTGCTGATATATTCGGTGTTACAGGAGGTGTACTAGAAGCTGCACTTAGAACTGCATATACTTTTGTCACAAAAGAAGAATTAGCAGATGATGCTATAGAATTTAAAGCAGTGAGAGGATTTGATGGAATAAAAGAGGCTACTATAAATGTAGCTGGTACAGATATAAATGTTGTTGCTGCGTCTTCTTTAGGATGTGCTAGAAAATTGATGGACGAGTTGAGAGATGATATAAAATCAGGAAGAAAACCTAAATACGACATAATAGAGATTATGGCTTGTCCTGGTGGATGTGTAAATGGGGGAGGACAACCGTTTACAAATGGCGACTACGAAAAAGTCAAAGCAAGAGGAGCAGGACTGTATACTATAGATAAAAATAAACCTCAACGTAAATCTCATGAAAATGAAGATATTAAAAAACTATATGATGAATTTTTAGGAGATATAGGAGGTCACAACGCTCATAAATATCTACACACACATTATTTTGATAAAAGCAAAATCTTTTCAAAAAAATTAAAGGATTTTAGCGAAGAGTGTCTAAATATATAAGTATATTAAAAATAAAAATGCAAATAGTTTATAAAATCGTGGCTGATATTAATTAGCCTTTAAGAAAATATAAACTTCTGCAAACTGTTGTTATTTTCAAGAAGAAGATGGTTTTTTAGCCATCTTCTTTGACATTTTTTACACTAGGGTTATTGTATACATTTATTTTTTTATTTCAATGAAAATCTCCTAAAGACTCTTCATATAAATAATAATTGTAAATGAAAGAAAAATGGAATATTTTGGGGGATTTCAAAAAAACGTTTTTTTATTTATAATAAATAAGGTATTATAGATAAAAAGAAAATATTTACATATTTATATTTTTATTGTTTGGGAATTCGTTTTCAGGATATTTACATTTAAAAATTTTAAGTAAAATAAAATCTTACTTAAAATAGCAATTATTATATATTAAATTTAGGGGTGGTTAAAAATGAAAAAAGTAACATACTTAACAGAATCTGCAAAGAAATTTACAAAAGAAGAGGCTATAGCTGAAGCTAAGAGATGTTTACTATGTGAAGAAGCTTATTGTAATAAAAGATGTCCAATAAATAGCAATCCAAAGGAATTTGTAAAATTAGTTGCGACAGAACAATTCGAAAAAGCGATAAAACTAATCAGAGATAACAATCCTTTATTTTATTCAATATGCACAAGAGTATGTCCTTATGATAGTTACTGTGTAGGTGGATGTAGAAAAAGCGCGTTAGGAGACAATCCTATAATGATACCTTTTATCCAAAAATATCTAGTAGATTATTGTGATGCAAGTGATGAAGTGATAACAAGTGATCATATACAACCTAAAAAAGTAGGTCAAAAGGTCGCTATTATAGGTTCTGGACCGGCTGGACTTGCAGCAGCGGCAGTATTAGGTCAAAAGGGATATGAAGTTACTGTGTTTGAAGCTAAAAAAGAAGTTGGTGGATGGCTTAGCTATGGTATACCACCACACAGATTACCAAAAGAAATAATTCAAAAAGATTTAAAATATATAAAATCTCTAGATGTAGAGTTTAGAACAAGTTGTATGGTTGGTAGAGATATAACATTAGATGATTTGAAAAAAGAAGGATTTAAATCATTTTTAATTTCTACTGGATTTACTATTGGTAGAGTTTTAAATATAGAAGGACACGAATTAGATGGTGTTACAGATGCTGTAAGTTTCTTATCAGAAGCAAAGGCAAACGACGGTAATATAGAAGTTGGAGAAAGTGCAGTTATAATAGGTGGTGGAGACGTCGCTATGGACTGCGGAACGACTGCTAAATTAACAGGATATAAAAAAGTAAGAATAATGGTTAGAAACTCAATTGAAGAGATGACAGCTAGTGCAAAAGAATTAAAATACCTTCAACAAGTGGGAGTTCCTATAATCGACTGGATGGATTCAGTTAGAATTGTAGGTAAAGATGGAAAAGTAGTTGGTATGGAATTTAAGGGAACAGACGACGATACTAAGCTATATGTAGAATGTGATAAAGTTATATTTGCAGTAGGTCAGATGCCGGGTGCAATCCAAACAATAGCTCCAGTAGATGTAGACGAAAGAGGAATGATTGTTATAGATGAAGACTTCAATACATCTGTAAAAGGCGTTTTTGCAGCAGGAGATATAAGCAAGGCAAAAGCAGACAAGACTGCATGTTATGCAACTGCATTAGGTAAAAAAGTAGCTGAATCAATAGATAAATATATGCAAGAATTAGAATATAAAGTGAGTTCTGAGGCATTTTAATTTAAATATATGTTTTAAATAAATATTGATATTTTTATATTTTATCATAAAAAAGCAGAGGTAGTATTACCTCTGCTTTTAGTTTGTATTTTATTAATTTTGTATGTTATTAATATTAATATTAATAACATCTTTTACAAGCGACATAACCAGCAGCCTCTGCTTGTTGTCTTGTCATTCTTATTGCACCTTCCATATTGTGAGCAGTCGGTGTTTTGTGGTATTTATTTGATTTAGATCTACCACCGTTGCAATATACTATTTCACTGCTACCATAACTACTTGAGCTACTACCGCTATAACTGCTTGAACTATTTCCACTATAACTACTTGAGTTTTTAGAAGTGTAGCTACTTGAATTATTAGAACTATAATTGCTAGAGCTGTTAGAGTTATTAGAAGTAGAGCTACTGCTAGAATTATCACTAGAAGTAGTAGTATTGTCAGAAGAATCGTTTGAATCAGTAGTACTGTCAGTTGCATCTTCTGAGTCTTTTTCTGTTGATGCTATCTTATCTTCTAGTGAACTTACTTTGCTTTCTAGTGTTGAAACTTCTTCATTTGATGAATTTAATTTAGCTTTTAAAGATTTGATTTCATCATCTTTAGAAGAAATTTTATTTTCTAAAGAAGTTATCTCGCTTTCTAAAGATGCTACTTTATTAGTAGAAGTTGAGTCAGAGCTGAGTACCTTTGAGATGTAGTCTAAGCTTGGAGCTACAAATAAGACACATAATACACCTGCTATTATAGCTTTTGGTATTTTTCTGTCTTTAATACTTTTAACTAAAAACTCACCTGATAGTAATAATAAAGTTATTGGCAAAATTAAAAGAGCTATAAGTCCTACTATTACTTTTTTACTTGAATTTAAGTTTTTGAATTCATTTAACATTAAATATTCCCTCCCCATATGTTATATAAATACAAAATAAAGTAAAATTGGTAATTTTACCTTATAGTATATATTTTAACATATTAATTTTATATATTACAAAAATTATTTAGTCATCTAAAAATAATATCTAAAATAGTGTCAAATTGTAGAAAAAATCATAATTATGTATAAAGTGGTAATATAAAGTGATAGGACTGTGCATTAGCCTATTGCTACACTTTAAAAAAGGAAGGATTTGATGACTATGAGTAAATATTTAGTAGCTATTGATGCTGGACACGGAATGACTACTGGTGGTAAGCGTTCTGTAAAATTGTCTTCCAATTTGTATGTTAATGGAGTCTTAGTTAGAAAAAAAGGTGAAGTAATTAAAGAAAATGAATGGAATAGAGCAGTATCTGAATATTTGGCAAAAGCACTTACTAGATGCAATATTGGCTATATGTATACTGCTGATATGACTGGAAAAACAGATGTATCACTTTCTACAAGATCATATAAGGCAAATAAAGCAGGTGCAGATATATTAATTTCAAACCATTACAATGCAATTGGAACAGCGTCAGTTTGGCAAACAAAAGCAAAAGGATTACTTGTTTTACGTACAAAAAACTCTTCTTCAAAATCTATTAAATTAGGAAATCTAGCAGTAAAACATTTAGCAGCAGATATCGACTATGAATACAACTACGGTTTGATGAGAGATGTCGATATGAGTGGATTTACATTAGCTATTTTAAGACAAACAAATATGCCTGCAATATTGATTGAATATGGATTTATGGATTACGAAAAAGAAGCAAAACTTATGTTAAACCCATCACATCAAGAAAAATGTGCAGAAGCAGTTTGTAAGGCAGTTTGTGAGTATTTTGGGATGAAATACGTTTCTAAAACATCTACAGAAAGTAGTACTACAGGAAAAAAGACTCTATACCTAAGAGTAATAGCTGATGAAGTAAATATACGTAGTGCAGCTGATTTTACTGATGAAAGTGTAGTCGGTGTAGTTAAAAAAGGAGGAGTATATACTGTTGTTGAAAAGATAGAGAGAACAGGAACAGATATGTATAAATTGAAATCAGGTGTTTATATAACTGCATCTACTAAATATGTAGAAGTTTTTGAGAGATAGTTTTAGATAAGAATTAGGTAAAATGATTATATAAAGTAAAAGTTATTAGAACAAGTAAAAATTATTAGATTAAGTAAAGGTTACTAGAAAATATAAAATGATTAGATAAAGTAAAACACAGTAACTATAAAAAGTATAAAAAAGCTAAGACTTGCTTTGCAGGTCTTAGCTAGTTATCAAATCTTAAATAAATTTATGTCACCAAAATTTTAATTAAAATATTATTCAAAAGCTGGTTTTATATAATGTTTAATCAGCTCTATTTTTTCTGAGGAATTTGGGACAAAGAATGCGGAAATAGCAATTACAATATTGTCCTTTGTATCTACATATATGCTGTTTCCGCCGTCGCCCATAGCTACAAAACTATGATCATCTAATATCCACCACAAATACCCATAGCTCAAATCTCCCAGATTTATATGAGGTGAAGTGCTTTCTTTTATCCATTTTGTAGATACAATTCTTTTACAATTATACACTCCACAATTTAAGTATAATTGACCGATTTTAGCCATGTCTATTGTGCTTAAACAAAGCCCCCACCCAGCAGTATTTAAGTTGTTTGTGCCAGCTACCCAGTTGTTTTTATCTATAGATTGATTAAATTTAATCTGCTCTTTTTCGCTTTTAAAAGTTATGTTCTTTGGAGGGATGATATCAAGTGGTTCAAATAAATTTTTAGTGGCAAATTCTAATACGGATTGATTAGTTGTATTTTTTATTATGCCAGAGAAAATGTCGGGACCTATAAGTGGTGTATAGAAAAACGAACCTATCTCATTATCGCCACCTAGCATATCTAGTGAGAATTTTAGATAGTCTGAACTTGTGAAGTAATCTATATATGGAGCATCTTTATATTTAAAAGGTGCTGTCATTGTGAGCATATCTTTTAAGGTGATATTTTCTATAGTTTTGTTTGATTTATCTTTTTTATAATCTGGAAAGAAAGCGAGAATTTTTTGATTTATATCTTTTATATAGCCCTTATCCAAAGCTATTCCTATTAAAAGTGAGATTATGCTCTTTGTGACTGAATAGATGTGGATTTTACTTTCTTTATTGCAGTTATTTTCGTAGTTTTCATAAACTAATTTGTCGTCTTTTAAAACGATAACCCCACATATATTGGGGTGATTTTTCTTTATTATATCTTCAAAAGTTTTCACTTTTTCTTTATTCATATTTCTACCTCCTATTTATTATAGGATTAATAGTAGTTTAACAAATGCATTTGATTTTGTGATTATCACATTTCACTATTTCCTTACAATAAGAGTAATTTGATTTAAAATTTTTTACAAGAATTATTTTAAAATAACTTCTTTTCGATAGTTATAAGTGTATTTTTATACTAGATGTAGTATTTATTAGATATTATTTTATACATTATAAAAATATATGGAGGGTAATAAGTTGTGAAATAAAGCTGGACTAGGCAAAATAAATTATTAAATAAAAATAGATTTAATGAAATAATCAATCAAAAATATTTAAAATTTCGTATATATAAAAAGAGATTTTTATGTGAAAAATTAAAAAATAAAAAATAACATTTCTAACAAAAAATAAAACAAAGAAAACGATTTCGAATTTAAAATATATAATTCTCAAAAATAAAGGTATGAAATTAGTAGATTTATGTCTACTATTTTTTTTTGCAAAAAATAACTCGATAAATCGTTAAAAATGTAGGAATTTGACTAACGAAAATTAAAGGAATGAACAATAAAAAACACGAAGTTTGTATATAAAAAAATTTATATTGTAACAGGAGGGATTAATATGAGAAGTTTCAATAATATATTAAGAGATGTTCATTTAGGTAAAGATGTAGATCCAAAGGAATTAAAGATGGCGCTATTACTGGCAGAAAATCAATTAGTTCTTTCTAACAAAGACATTATCAAATGCTTAGATTCACACGCTGATAGAATGGCATTAGAAGGAGAAATAGGTAAGAACAGAAATAAACGCACTTTGCATCAACAAATTTCTATAGAAAAAGCTTTGGAAATCAATAATTTGTAGAATTATGCAGATAACTATGAATTTTAATGTTATAGATTTCGGAAACGGGCCTATTTATATTGTTTAAAGTTTGTTTAATTTCGATTTATTTAGATTAATATTTACAATTTACTTAATCTAGATTTATTTATACTGGGATTTAAAGTTTATTTATGCTGTGTTAGATAAAATTATAAAGTTATCTAACACAGCATTTTTTATAGATATTTTTATAATATATAGTAGTTTATATTTATTTATAAATTGTAGATAAATATAATTTTTATAAATATATTTAAAAAATCTACATTTTTAAATGTATTTTAGTATAAAGAGTTAAACCTAAATCATAGGTTTATACAATTTTAATTCCAAATAGTAATTTGCAAATGTTATACCTGTATATGGCAATACCCAAAGTAGTCCAAGTCCAAGAGGTAGTATACCTAAGATAAACCATCCTATAAATGATAAACCTAAGACGATTATGTTCCAGAAGTTACCTTGTACTAAATTTATACTTTGTTTTGCAGCATCTATAATCGGTGCATCTGTATCTAATATTACTAATAATGAGAATGATAAGTACACTTCTATTACTGTTATACATATTCCTAAAACAAAACTCAATAATACTCCAGAATATATTGCTACATATTGTATAAGTGTAGTAGCTAAAGATAAAAGCAATGTATATACTATGCATTTTAAAACTTTCATCCAAGATGTCTTCATCCAAGAGAATTTAACTTGGTCGAAGTCGTCGTTTTTGGCTATATTCAAAAATAATGTAGTTGTAAAAACGCTAGCTATTGTTGTAATTACAACTTGGAATATTGAAGATAATGTGGAGTCATTTAACATTCCTATAATGAGTGCTTCCAATACATAAACTACTAAAACTGTAATTACAGGGACAATCCAAAAAGCGTTTAATTTTCTTTTGGCATCTTTTTTTATTTCTGCTCTAGTTTTCATAAGTCCAGCCTCCTATTTTATAATGAAAAATTTACTATTTTCCTTAATCGTAGCATATATTATAGAGTATAGTGTAAAATATTTAATTTTGTAACCAAACTGCAACCTATGAATATAATGAATTATGTTTGATTTTAGTGGAGGTATATCGATGTTCAAGAAAATTATTTCTATCGTAAGTGCAGCGGCTCTAGGGGTTTGCTGCTTAACAGGATGCAGTAATGATACTGCTGGTGATAAAGGCGATAAAGAATCAAAAGAGTTACAAAAAATAACTGTAGCAGAAGTTACTCACTCTGTATTTTATGCACCACAATATGTAGCTATGAGTAAGGGCTTCTTTGAAGAAGAAGGTCTAGAAATTGATTTAGTAAATACTCAAGGTGCTGATAAAACTATGTCAGCTTTAATCTCTGGAGATGCTGATATAGGACTTATGGGACCGGAAGCATCAATTTATATTTACAATCAAGGTGAAGACGATTATGCAGTTAACTTTGCACAACTTACTCAATGTGATGGTAGTTTCTTAGTTTCTAGAGAAAAAATAGATAATTTCTCTTATGACGATTTAAAAGGTAAAGAAGTTCTTGGAGGTAGAGCAGGAGGCGTGCCTTTAATGACTTTGGAATACGTTTTAAAACAAAATGGTGTTGAAATTGGAGAAGATACTGCTAGTGGTCAATGTAACGTAAGAACAGACGTTCAATTTGCAGCTATGGCTGGAGCATTTGCAGCTGGTGAAGCAGATTTCACAACAGCTTTTGAACCAACAGCTACTCAACTTGAAAAAGACGGTTCTGGATATATAGTTGCATCAATAGGTAAAGATTCAGGTAAAATACCTTACACTGCTTATTCTTCAACAAAATCTTATATGAAAGATAATAAAGAAGTATTAGAAAAATTCACAAGAGCAATATATAAAGCTCAACAATGGTGTAAAGATGCTAGCGATAAAGAAATCGCAGAAGCAATCCAACCTTACTTTGAAGACAATGATATAGACGAATTAGTTACAGTTGCTAAACAATATAGAAAAATAGGCGCTTGGTGTGAAAATCCATACTTTGAAAAAGAAAGTTTAGATAACTTGATGAAAGTTATGGAAACTGCTGGCGAACTTGAAAAAGAAGCTCCATATGATAAGATAGTTGATACTAGTATAGCTCAAAAAATAATAGATGAAAAATAATTATAGGAAATAAATAGTTTGGTTATATAAATAGAACATTTGAAGTAGTTTTTTCATAAAAGAAAATAAGGGGTAGTTAACAAGAAGTATTTGGGGATAGCTCATAAAAAGGAGTTGATCTTATGGAAGTTAAGAAAGACACAATTATACGTACAACAGTTTTGGTAATTGCCCTTTTAAACCAAATTTTGACTAGCACAGGTCACGATATTTTGCCGATTTCTGATGAAGAAGTCAGCCAAGTGATATCACTGGCATTTACAATAGGTGCGTCAATTTGGGCTTGGTGGAAAAACAACTCATTTACAAAAGCTGCTATAGAAGCGGATAAAGTTTTAAATGAAAAAAAGTCCAATAATAATTAGGTTTAGATGCTTGGAGTTTTTATAGATTCCAAGCATTTTTATGTGATTAAATATAACAAAATAAAATGGTAAAAAAATCTAATGACTTGCTTGACAAATAAATAACAGTTAGATTAAAATGATAAATATGTAATATTAAAGATGCAAAAATACAAGCAAAATATATAAAATACAAGCAATAAATAATATTAAATAAGGGGGAATTAATATGAACAATGAAGTAAATACTTTATTTAGGTCTTATAATGATTTAGACTTAGTAAAAGCAGAGAACATAGTATTAGAATCTGAAACAAAGTTAGACGATAAAGAGAGAAAAATCTTAATGCATGTTTTTTCAGCATTTAAGAAAAATAAATTCCAAGATAGAAATATAGTATGCTCTATTAAAGACATATGTGAAGACGATTTAATACAACTTCAAGACAAAAGAGTTATATTAATAAATATAGATAGAAAAGAATACGTACTTACACAATGGTACAAAATGAGAAGACAAAAGGGGACTAATGCCGTAGTTGTTGAGCTAGACGATATGGTATGTGAGTATTTTAGGCTATTTCCATCAAATTATTTAAATTAGCACGTAGGAAAAGGGTTTCAGGAACTTATTTTACTAAAATATAAATAAATTACCTAATAGTTGTAAAAATGTATTATAATACCTATATACATATATATAGGAGGAATACATTTGAAAAATTTTACAAAAAAATTATTTACATTAGGTATAATATTTACACTAATAATTGGGATGGTTGGATGTTCTAAACCACAGAAAAAAAAAGAGGTTGTTCTTACTAATACACAAGAACAAGAAAAAACTATTTACGATTTAAATGGTATACAAAGCTATGAAGAAATCGATTCAAATGCGATTGTAGAAATTAAAAAATCTATGGCACAAGATGAAAATGTATTTGTAAAACAGATGTTTAATACATTAGCAGACGTTATAGAATTATTGCCAGAGGGCGTAAAAACACTACAACTGAGCGTATTTGCATCTAATATAAGTACAGATGACGACTTTTTAATATTTTCATGCACAATACCAGAAGATGGCCTAAACAATATAAGAAAAGAGAAACTAACTTCTATAGAAGGATTATCTAAAAACTGTGAACAACTATACATAGACGAGATAGTGTCTGAGGAGGCTGTAAAAAACGTAATATGGCCAGGAGCAGAGGGATCTATAGTATATGAGGCTCCAGAAGAAAAAACTTACGAATCTGAAGAAAGTACAACAATACAAAGTCAGACAAGCTCTACTCAAGATTTTGACAAAGGTTACTGTGATATGTGTGGCGATTATGGAAAAATGTATCAATTAGTAGGATATGACCTTTGTTTAGATTGTTATAATGAGTATAATGTAAGATGTGCAGACTGCGGCACTTCACTTGCATTTACTGATTTCGCGATTAAGGCACCTAATGGGACTTGGTACTGCGTATTTTGTGGAGAAGATAGAGGATATTCGTACGACGATATATATTAAAATTTAAAATATGATTATATAGTATAATTTGATATAAAAAGAGATGGTGATTCACCGTCTCTTTTTTGTTATGGAAGTATGTTAGAAAAATAATGAAAATATTCAGAAATTTGCTTGACGTCCAAATAACAATTGTATAAAATTAATATTAATAAATAATATCAACAGGGGGTATTCATTATGAAAGGAAAAGTAAATACTTTATTTCTAGGCAACAATAAAGAGTTATTGGAAAAAGACAATGTGGCGTTAGAATCTGAGACAGATTTAACAGATATAGAAAAAGACATACTAAAAGACATATTTGCTGAAATAAAGAAAAATGACTTTGAAAATAAGGGGATTAAGTTTTCACTAGATGATTATTCAAAAGACGATTTAATAAAACTTCAAAACAAAAAGGTTATGATAATCAATATAGAAAAGAAAGAATATGTTTTAACACAATGGTATAATATGCTTTGGAATAAAGAAAGCAACGAAGTTGTAATACAAGTAGAAGACATAGTGTTTGAATACTTAAGATTATTTGTGTTAAATAAATAAACAATATAAAGGACAGTTTCTAAACTGTCCTTTTTTAATTTTTATGGACTTTAGTCTGTTGAGTATGCTTGCATACTCAATGATTTATATATTTTAGAGTTTGGTAGATATAAATATGCCAAAAATATATATAAGTATCTTCGTTTATATGATATAAATATCGTCACATAAATATATAGTTTTTAAAAAACTTAATTTAATACTAAGCTGTTGTATATTGCTCGTGGATAGTCTTTACATAGCTCGAGTTTAACAGTTTCTTAAAAGCACTTATTTCTATCTGTCTTATTTTCTCTCCGGAAATACTACATATAAGGCTTATTTCCTTTAATGTGTAGATTTTGTTGTTTATAAAACCGAATTTGAGTAAGATAACGTTTTTCTCATCGCGAGTTAAACTATCTAGACTTTGGATGATATATTAACTATTATCAAAACTTCCTAAATCAGAATTTGAATCTAGATTTTGACTAGATATGATAGATATGTTTTTCATAGCAATCCCTCCTATATAATAATATACTTTATAGTATAATTATAGTATAAATTAAGCAAAAACAAAAATATAATAATAGATATAAGGTCAAAGTTGAGATTTTAAAGGGGGATACATTATGGAGGCGTTTAGTCGTTTATATTTAAATAATTATGAATTGTTAAAAGACAAAAATGATGTTTACGGGGTATTGATTTCTGTCTTTTCGGAAAGCGATAAGATTATAACCCAGGAAATAGAGTATGAAGAAGAGAGCACAAAAGTTAGATATATATTGAGTTGTAAAAATTACTCAGACAAATTAGATATTATGGGATTTACTTTAAAAAAGGCTTATGATGAGTTTTTTAAAGTGAGAAATATATATGAGTCAAAGAGTGAATTTATAAAAATCCTAAATAAAAGTATAGAGTTTATTATAGATAATAATATTTATGACGAGTATTTTTTAGACAGAGAAAATTTAGAAATCTTGGAAAATGACAAAGATTTAGAAGATATGGTTTTATTTATTTTGAGAAATAAGGATATTTTATGGGGCGGGAGTTTTATAGATATCAGGTTTATTTTGAGGATTGTGTTGTCGCTTTATAGTGATTCTAAGATTATATATGATGTGAGCGAGATTATAGCAAATGGCTATTTTGATGAGGATTTTGAGTTTAGCAAAAGCGCCAAAGAAACTGCAAAATCTGAATATATAATAAATGAAAAGATTATCGTCCTTACAGAGGGAAAGTCAGATGCATGTGTTTTGGAGACTGCGCTAAATATCTTATACCCCCACTTATCAGAATACTACTCATTTTTAGATTTTAAGGCCACAAGACTTAGGGGGAGTGCTGATGCGCTTGTATCTACTATAAAAGCGTTTATCTCATCTGGAATAGCAAACAGAACTATTGCAATATTCGACAATGACACAGCGGGGCAAGAGGCCATGAAACTTTTAAGCGGGATAGAAATACCAAACAATATAAAAGTGCTTAAATATCCAGACTTGGAAATTGCGAAAAAATACCCCACAAAAGGCCCAACAGGAGATGTCGTAATGGATATAAACGGGATGGCGTGCAGTATAGAGTTATATCTCGGAAAAGACATCTTAACAGAAGACGAAGATAACTTAATTCCGATACAGTGGATTGGGTATTTTGAAAGTGCGGGCAAATACCAAGGCAGGATTTTAGATAAGGCAAACTGTCTAAAAAAATTTTTTGATAGAATGAATGATAAAGACATAAGCAGGGAAAACTTTGATTTTAGCGGGTTAGACGATATTTTAAAGATGATTTTTGAAGCATTTAATTAAAATTTACAAGCCAAAAATGTAGTACTATAATATATATAAAGGAAATTTGGAAAGAAAGTGAGTGAGAATAGGGGGACTCTATATGGGAGAAGAGAAAAACAGTATTGTCAATAAAATTCCAGAGGAGATAAAGCTGTATAATACATTATATTTAAAGTACAGAGAATATGGAAAAGAAGCGAGAAATACATTTAATAAGATCTTAGGTGAATATAAGGGACTAGACGATTTAGTTTCAGACGGATTTGATACGAGCCTAGACATTATCAAAACTTACATAGATTACGCTGTAGATACATTAAAAGATATGGATGTAGAAAATATAACAGAAGAAAATTTCACACAAAAATACTACCAAAAATACTGCACCTTTGGAGATGTATTTAATAATTTAGAAAATCAATATAAAAAAATCGAAAAATCAAATCACGACAAAATACTCAAGGAAAAAACAGAAATTTTTAACTCAGAAGAAGTAAGAGAAAATATATTAAACTCTATTGAAAACAGTGTAGTAGATATACATGAGGCAATCTTGGACTGTGTAGAAAACGAGACAGATAAGGACTTGTATAGAGTTACATCAGATGATAAAAAAGAGGCACAGGATTTACTTTTTAAATTAAAATCAGAATCGAAGTTGTTGAGAAACGACGAAAAGCTAAATATTTTAGAGAAAATGCTCGGCTCAAATCCATATCTAGAAGAAACTTATTTTTATTTATTAGATATAAATAAAGGCGACAAAAACAACCAAATAGAACAATACGCTAACTACTTTGGGATAGACTTAGCAAAGAGAAAATCAGAAATTATAAATTCTGAGATAAATAAATATCTAAAGGACAATTTAGATAATGTAGGATTAAAAGACAAAAAAGAAATTCTAAATTCGTATTGTGAAAATTATTTTAGCCAAAAATACAAACAAAAAGATACATACTCAAACAAAGTCTATTTAGACAATTTAAATAAAATATATAAAGATACATTTAAAACACCGAAGCTAAATGAAGATGTAAATGAGCTTATAGACGAGTGTAATTTTATTTATGAAAAATATAATGATGAGAGATTTTTAAATATAAAAAACGAGATAGAAAAAAGTCTGTTAAACAGCAAAATTATCTCAAATCTTAAAAAAGAAAGCGATAATGAAATAAAAATTGAGATAAAAGAAGATGAGGCAGAAAGAGAAAAAGAAGCTCAAAGAGAATATAAATTAGAATCAGAAAGAGAAGAGCCAAAACACGACGACCAACGCGACGAAAAGCATGACCAAAAACACGACAAACACAACCAAGAACATCACAACCAACACGACATCAAGATAAAATCAGAAAATTTACCACAAATTAAAAACAAACAACCTAAACAAAAAAATCAACTAACTTATGATGAATATGCAGTAGCAGCAGAGCCTACACAAAAAAAGAGCACTTTGTCATATGGATTTAAAATAGCGAGTTTAATTTTTATGTTGTTCTCTGGAGTTATGTTGTTTGATCTATTTATACAGATATTAGACAATAGATTTATTTATGGAAGAGATTTATTATTATCATATGTCACAGTAGGGATTTTGTTTGGGCTTAGTTTAGTCTGTAATTATGCTGCGATTAAAAAAACTCACCCATACGGAAAGATAGTATCCAACAAAAGTATACTAATCAGGGTATTTATAGCGATTATATCTTTTATAGGCGGTACAATATCGGATAAAACATATATAGAGGCGTTTTGTCTTACAATCGGGATAATGGTATTTTTATATATTATAAGAGATTGCCTTTTTAGACGAGGGGAATAAAGATTATTATTGTCGGGACTTTTTAAGTGGTTCATTTTAATTTAAATTTATATTGATTTTCATTGTACTATCGTTCTGGTCTATTTATTTTGGAAAAAACGCCTATTTTACATAAAATCATTATATAATAATAGTAAGTAAACTGACTTTTGTGAGGGGGCGTAGTATGTGGTTTAGAAGAAGAAAAATAAAAAGCAAGCAACCATCAGAAATCAGCAAACAAGATATAGAAGAAAAGAAAATTGTCGAGGCTAAATTAGCCAAGGAAATTAGACAACATTATATAAGTATTTCAAATGCGACAACTGTTATTTGTTATAATATAAATTGGAATAATAAGAATCTAGAAAAATTTTGGAAAAAATATCGCCAAAACCCCGAGTTTTTATCTCTAAGGGGGCTTGATATTGTGATTTCAATGTATAAATTGGCGGGGGACGTAAATAGTTATTTCGATTTACATAAAAAAGTATTTAAACGCGATGTAGTAGAAAAAATTTCAAAAAGGCATTTTTACCAAGACGCAGTAGACAAGATTATGACAAATTACGATAATTCATGCAATCAGATTATTAAAAAAAATCATGGATTTGAAGGTAATTCATATTTTGAAAAGGCACAAGGATGTGGATTTATCCAGCTTTATAATAATTTTAGAAATAGAGATTGGGATTATTTTGTATTTAATCTTGTATTTAATATATACAAATACGACGTGGAAAGTTTTAATAGAAGTGGGTTGAATTTTTCACAAAGCGAACTAAAACAACTCTACAAAGAATCTGGGGATGAATTGCTGTTTTTTACGGTGCAATATGGCTATGCATTTTTGTTTATGTCGTATATCTTAATGCTTAGAAAATACGAGGTGTTTATCCAAAATGATATAGTCTTGTTGGTCTTAGAGCAGATAAAAAGTGATAATGATGACAAAATGGATATTTTTCAAGAATTTTACCTTCTATACAGCAGTTTATATAGAAGTGCATATGATGAGGAGTATTCTTATGATGAAATAGCTACATTTATTATTAAACAAGAAAATATAGAGAAAAGAGATATGTTTTTAGATTGTGATTATTATAAAGAAGATTTAAATGATTTTAAAAAGGACAAAAACTTTAAAAAAATGCTATTTAATATAGATAAAGTCGAGTTTTTCAATAAACACTCTAAAAAAGATCCTTATATAAAAGAAAACAGAGATTATTTTTATAATGAGTTGTTCGACTATCTTATGATAAAATGCATGGACTATCTAGATGATGATGAGTTTTTGAAGATTTTGTTTTGTAAAGAAGCCTATATAGATAAGTTCTTGAGATTTGGATTATTTTAAATAACCTCCATTTTATGGTATTATAGAAAATGATATAAACAAAGTTTAGAAAAACTTAACAAGTATAAGTTTAAAAAGACTAAATAAGTATAAGTTTAGAAAATCTGAATAAGTTTATAAAAGGAAACAATACTATTATTAATGACAAGTGAAATATAAAGGTGGAGGTATTATTTATGAAAAGGATAATTATCGTACTTGGAGTAGTTTTATGTTTATTTATAAATGGATGTATCGATAAGGACAAGCAAAACTCTTCAGACGACAACAGTGATGCAATCGAAAATATAGACGAAAATTATCTAGACGAAGACAATGACGACATAAACGACAAAGACGACGACGGATACGAAGATGAAGACGAAGACGACGGGGCAAGTGATGCCGAAGACCAAGAAAACGAGAAAGATAACGCAGATTTTTAAATTTTAAAAAAATTTACAAAATGTGTTTAAAAAGTGAAAACATGTCTACAATAAAAATATACTTATTTATATACAATGCATAAACTTTAATCCAAAAAACCCATAATAAAATTAATTAAAGACATTTTGTTCCTTGTTTGTTGCAATGGCCGTTCGGAAGGTCATATAATAAGCCCATAATTATTATGCATAATCAAGGAGCAAGAGATTCCAATCTTGCTATTTGCCAATCGGACTTTACATACATAACTCTCGGTTCGATTGGCACTTTTTTTTACAACAATTTATTTTCACAAATTATTAAAGTAATTTATTGAAAATTACGAAAAATATACCTACAATATAATCAATAAGTAGATTTTTAAGGGGATGATAATATGGAGTTTTATAGAAGAAAGTCACTACTTAAAAAGACTCTCAAAGAAACTGGCTTATTTTCAGCATTCGACGTTTTACAAGACGACAGCAAGATGTTGAGACTAAGTTTAAAACCATCAGTTAGAATGTTTGCTGGGGACTTTTATGAAGTATCCATATCAATACCGAATTCTAGTTGTTATAATTCAATAAATTATGTTATTGCAAAATTAGAAGACAACAAAAAGAAAGATTTAGTGCTTAGATTGTTGCATAAATACAACAACGACAGCTTAGTTATAAAATACTACATTACACCACAAAATTTTATAACGGCGAAAATAGCATATATCGGATCAGGCAATAACTTTAGTGGATACGAATTTATCGAACTATTGCAAGATGGTTTGGGAATTGTATCAAATGTCAAAGATGATATAATGGACATCTTATAAGTTTTATATTATTTTTTATTTAGGGGGCGAGATTATGAATTTTGCTGAGAAAAAACCGATATTAATCCACGAGTTGCAAGAGTCGAGAACTTTAAATAGATTTGAAATAATAGAAAATAACGAAAACAGACTATGTCTTTACACACTACAAGATGTATATGGGATGAAATATCCTTGTGAAATTAGACTATTTATGATTTCTGACAACCCGTTTACAGTCGTCACTTATAGATTTATGAAGGGGAAAAACTCAGATTATCCGATTGAATTATTGGAATGTCTAAACGAATACAACGAAAAATACGAAGCATTTAAATTTTATATAAATAGCGAAAATGTAGTTGTGGGCGAACTTGTATATGCTCATGGAGAAGATACATTCGACAGCGAAGAATTAGTAGAGCAGATAAAATATGGAATCGAATGTGTGAGCTTTGTGCACCAAGATATGCTTAGAAGATTTTTATAATCAAGATAAACTACAATCAAAGTAATAAACCTCCTTATTTTATCATATATAAACATAAGGAGGTGGGCGATTGTGAAAGAAGTGGGGATTGAGCGCTTTGTCGAAACACTCGAAAATAAGGAATTATATCGAACTGATTTGAATCGTCCAGGCAGAGAATGTACAGTGATGTATCATTCGAGAGATAACCCAATACACTTGGTCCTGGATTGTAACGTTATTATGAGATTTGGTGACAAAATTTTGTTGTTATCCAAAGACGCAAACAGCACGAGCAAAATTGGGTTTAGAGCCATAAGGACATTTAAGATTGGATCAGAAGAAGAAGACGATAACGAGACGAAATACTATGATTTTGAAATAGAATTAAAAAACGGAGATTATATAGAATTTAGTTTTATTGAAGAATAAAGTTTAAATAAAAAGGCGTGAGGGATCACGCCTTTTGCTATTGTAAAATTTGGGGGGATTGTGATTCTATTTAACGAGTTTGTGATAAGGAATTTAAGTGTTTATAAAAAACTTCCTTGTTCTAGTTTTGGGGAGTAGCCGTAGTCTTTTTGCAGTTCTGATTTCCCTTGGGTGAAAAATCTCTTTCTATCGCTGTCAAATTGTAGTTTTAGTTTTTTCTTTATTATGCCTGTAATTCTGTTTTTTAGAAGGAGGATGTAGGTTTCGGGCTCGCTGTTTTCGCGAGTTGCTTTAAATACGTAGTCCGCCAAGTTTGGGATTTCGCTTGCTCCTGATATTTCAAAAACGTGTGGCTCACGATTTAAAAGTGAGCTTTTGTTGGAGTGGGCGACTAGGATTATGACGAGGTCGTATTTTTTTGCTAAGTTTTTTAGTGATTTTACGGCGATAATTTGTTTTTCGTATTTGTCAGAACCGCTACATTCTAGCGTCATCAAGTTGTCTAATATAAACAGTTTTACATTTTTCTTAATTGCAGCGTACTCAATGGCATTTACTAAATTTATCTCGTCGGCTGTGGCGTCTTTTGAATAGTAAAACAGCCTGTCTTTTGCCCAATTTAGAATTTCCTCGCGACCTTCTGGCGTAACTTTTGTATATCTTCCAAAAGAATTAATACAAGATGAAAGGTGGTTTGGATTTGCGACAGTTTTACAAAACCAATCCAACGACATCTGGTAAGAAAGTTCACCAGAATATAAAAATCCATTAAAGCCCAAACTCATAGCATTAGACAAAATCTGATTTAAAAATGTACTTTTTCCAGAGCCGGGATTACCTGTCAAAACAGTCAGCGTACCGAAGTGTAGCCCGCCGCCGGTCGCCGAATCAATCGCAGAAAATCCAGTTTGGATACTTCCCACATCATCAACTTGAGGGGCAATAGTTGACACATCTATAATCAAATCCTCTACATTTCCACTGTCAAAAAGTGTCGCTTTTAAGTCGTCAGAAAACTGTAGAAGGTCTTTGCTATCTAGCTTTTTGATGTCTTTTGTAGTGTTTGAAAGCAGGTCCTTTATGCTGCGTTTTGTCGCCAAATCCTTGACAATTTTCATGTGAAACGATACATTGTCAGAAACTGAAATGAGAGCAGTCAGCCCAGCAAGATAAGAAATTCCACCTGCCTTTTCGAGCATGTCGTTTTTTTCAAGCTCAGCCCTCAAAGTCACCGGATCGATTCCGATATTAGTGTCGTATAGCTTTTTCATATATGTGTAGATGATTGAATGTTGAGTGTAGAAAAAGTCGTCCGCGCACAAGTTGATCCTGTTGCCCTCGATAATTACATCATTTTCTAAAAATACACAGCTCAAAATATTTCTTTCCGCATCTAAGTCATATAAATTCATAAAAATCACCTCGATTTTAAATTTACTACATATCTTCAAACTCGCTTAAGTCCGAGCTTGAATACTGATTTAACTGTTTTGAAGATAAACTTTGTTTTGAATATAGACTGCATTGTGAAAGCAGGTTTTTCTTTGAAGTTTCAAAGTTTTTTCTAGCTAGAACTTTTTCATAACAATCCCTGAAATACCAAGGATTTAAAATATGAGTACCCCAAAATCCATTTTCTAGATAAATCCACTTGATAAGCTCCGTAACCTCTTGGAAGTTTCGGTTGTCTTTGTTTAAAATAATATCAAACGCCTTTGACCAATCGTTAAAATTAGGCTCTTTGAACGTTGGGTTGTTTTTCTTTATCAGAGTCCACATAAGCTCAGAAAGTAAAAATTCCGCACTCACGTCATCTTTGTACTGTGATGTGATAGATTTATTTGATAGATTAATTATTTGGTTAGACTCTAAAGACGAAGGTGATTGCTCTAAAGACGAAGGTGGTTGCTCAAAAGATGTAGGTAATTGTTCTAAAGACGAAGGTGATTGCTCAGAAGATGTAGGTGATTGTTTTAAAGACAAAGGTGATTGCTCAAAAGATGTAGGTAATTGTTCTAAAGACGAAGGTGATAATTCAGAAGATATAGAACTAGTATTTAAAGATAAGTTTTCTTCATCTAAATTATTTAAATTATTGACTTTATCAAAAGGCTCAGCACTTTTTTCATATGCGTCAATATCTGACATTAGAGAAGATATTTCGTCTTTTGTTAAACTAGATTTTTTCTTAGTTTTCTTAGATGATTTAGAGTGTGAAAGACTTTGTGTAGATATAAGTTTTATAAAATTTTCTCCAAGTGTATAGTAAGTATAACTGCCATTTTCTTTTAATAAGACTCTTTTCAAAACGCCACATTCGCATATTTTTCTAAGTCTTCTATAAAAAGCATTTGTCTGCATACTTAAAATTGGAAGTTCGTCAGTTAGTTTTTTGTGGCGAATCCAGTAGTATTTTTCGCCATTTATAAACTCTGTGCGCATATTTCCAGAGTCTTTAAAATCTACAAACCATCTAAGTATTATCAAATCCAAAGCATCAAGACCAAGATCTTTTGCAACTTTTTGAGAAAATCCTTCTATTGTGTACTTCATAATAAAACCTCCTAAAAAAATTTTTAAAAAATATGTATAACATAAAATAATAATGTCCATAATGTAGTTAGATAAATAACCAACTCTTTTGAAACTTCAAAAGAGACAGTACTCATGAGAGCAGGTACTCATTGTTTTTCATCAATTATTCATTTGTATCACTTAAAATATTAATGATATAATTTAAAAAGTCATTAATAAAGCTGGACTTTCTGGTTTGCTCTCAAGTTAAATCACAACATACATAAACATCCTGCTGGAAGGTCCAGTTTATTACTTTTATAATATAATAGTAAATAAAAATAATATAAAAAATCCAACAAACTACTTGAAAAAAATATTTTTTTTAAAGTTTGACAAAAACAGTAAAAAATTTTTATTTTTTTTAAGAATTTTAAAAAAGTCAGGAGGATTTTTTATTTTTTTGTATAATTTTAATAATAAGATTTAAAATTAGAAATCTAATTAAACAAATTTCGTATTAATAATGTTGTTAATTCATATCAAAATATTTTTACCAATATAATAATAGATTTTTATTTTAAACTAATATTATAGAAAGGAGGAATATAAATGGATTTTAAAGATAAAAACAACGAGGAAAATTTATTTAAAACAAAGCAAGGTACTGACGAAAATTATAAAGGCAATAATGAAGAAGTTGATGATTTTGATTATAAAAAAATAATACCTCAAAACCTACATACACTTTATGAATTGGTCGGAAGATCAATATATGAAGAAATCTTAAATGAATATGGAGGCGGACAAATATATATTCAGAAAAAAGAATGTTATAACAGGTTAATACAAGCTAAGCAGATTTACTTTGAATATATATATGAGGGAGCGACTTATAATGATTTGAGAAAAAAATATGAATTATGTGAAACGAGTATAAGAAATATAATAAAAAAATTTATGAAAGAGAACAATAATAAAAAATAAAGGCTAAAAAGTTGAAACTTTAAATTAAATTTGATATTATTTATTGTACAAAATTATTTATATAATTTATATAATATTTACTTTAAATATCAACAAATGATGTAATTTATAATTAACAGAAACATGTGATGTATTTTTAACACAGAAAGTATTAATTTACTTTCTGTTTTTTTTATTAATAAAACTTAAAATACGACAATAAGTAAAAATTTGACCTAAAAAAAGACAAAAAAGATTATATAATAAAAATATAAGAAGTAAAAAATAAATAGGGGGATATAACATGAAGGTTATACAAATAAGGGTAAAAGTTTTACTAAAAGAAAATGTAGAGGTTGATGATATACAGTCAAAAGTCTGTGGAGTAATCGATTATAGTTTTTCAAAAAGAGAGGCATTATTAAAAATGCACAACACAAATATGTATAAATTTTATTGCTTTGATTTGCCATATCCAGTTGAAGTGGACAAAGTATATAAAAAAAATAAGGTGTATACATTGACTATAAGAACTATTGATTTGAATTTGGGAGAATTTTTTTCAAATTCACTTTTGCATACAGAGACAGATTTTATAAAAATATTATCTAGTGAAGTAAAGATAATACCTCAAAAGCATATTGAAAAAATTTATTCTTTAACACCTGCAATAATTAAAAATGAAAGTGGATATTGGCGTGATATTATGTCGATTGATGACTATGAAAGAAGAATAAAAGAAAATTTGATAAAAAAATACAACACGATTACAGGTGAGAAAATGGATGAGGATTTTAGACTTTTTAGCAAGATAGATTTTAAAAATAGAAAGCCTATTTCGGTTAAATATAAGAATATAAAATTGTTAGGGGATAAGATCAATTTATATATAACTGATGATATCAGAGCTCAAAATTTAGCGTATATGTCTCTTGGAGCAGGAATTATGGAGATGAATTCAAGGGGATGTGGATTTGTAAATTGTAAATTTTTAAAAAATGAAGAATACTAAGGGGGAGTAATCCTCCATTATAAAGTTTTCTAGAAACTCCTAGTAGGAAATAATAATGAAATTAATTTAATATTAAATAAGATAAAAATAGATTTATAGTTAAAATATATATTTTTTCTATATTTATATGCTATTATATAAATATAGAGTGATTCATACAAATATTAATGTTTTATAACTTAGTGTTTTTACAAATTTATTGATAAAATTGAGCAATAACCCTTGAAATGGTTGATATAACTTGCATGTAGGGGTGTGTTGATACATAAAAAAAGTCATGTTTTTGATAAAAATATGTGGATTTTTATTAAGTTATATTTTGATGAATGATCTAGGATGTAGTTGTTTCAATGTGTTGAGTTTCTACGAGTAAAAGAATAACTTCCATAAAAACAAGGATTAAAACCTTTTTGCTATATCACCTTCTACATATCTAGATGATGTAAAAGAATAACTTCCATAAAAACAAGGATTAAAACATTTTCTTACATATAAACTTATTGTCATCTTCTATAGCGTAAAAGAATAACTTCCATAAAAACAAGGATTAAAACATTATGATAGATTTAAATGTTATTAATAGTTATTTAGGTAAAAGAATAACTTCCATAAAAACAAGGATTAAAACTATATTCATTTCTACGTTCTGAATTTAGAATATATAGTAAAAGAATAACTTCCATAAAAACAAGGATTAAAACAATCCACATGTAACAGGCATTTTAGAAGTTGATGGTATAGGTAGTAAAAGAATAACTTCCATAAAAACAAGGATTAAAACAATGAGCTTAAATTAATGCAAAATTATCCTTTGGAATTGAGTAAAAGAATAACTTCCATAAAAACAAGGATTAAAACTTATTTTGTTCATAATAAAATTTATCTGCTTTCTTTGTAAAAGAATAACTTCCATAAAAACAAGGATTAAAACTAAAAATCATCAGACTTATAAGAAGTCGAAAGGACATGTAAAAGAATAACTTCCATAAAAACAAGGATTAAAACTAATACTTCCTAACGTTGTTTTTGGATCACCTAACTCTATGTAAAAGAATAACTTCCATAAAAACAAGGATTAAAACCAATAGAAAAGGATGATGTGAAAGTTAGTACATTCTTAGTAAAAGAATAACTTCCATAAAAACAAGGATTAAAACACAATTATAGAAATAACATAATGGCTAAAAATAGTGGTAAAAGAATAACTTCCATAAAAACAAGGATTAAAACTACCTATTTTTCTATCAAATTCTTAAAAGCTTGATGTAAGTAAAAGAATAACTTCCATAAAAACAAGGATTAAAACTTCACCTAATTTACTTCGTATATTTCTACAGTCTTCAGTAAAAGAATAACTTCCATAAAAACAAGGATTAAAACATAAAAGTATCATGTATGTTACAATCGTGTTAAATAAAGTAAAAGAATAACTTCCATAAAAACAAGGATTAAAACTAATAAATATTTTAGCAATGTTAATGGACCAGGAACTGTAAAAGAATAACTTCCATAAAAACAAGGATTAAAACTTAATGGATGTAATCGTAAATAAAAACTCCAATAAAACAAGGTTTAAATTATGATTGCATTAGATACAAAAACATACTACTATTATAGTTAGAAATATTATTAATAGATGTAATCGTTAAAAAAGTTATACAAGGAGGTGGTTATTTGATCGAACAAATCAAAAATATAGGACATGTAATAACAAGTATTAATGGTAAAAAAGATTTAATTGAATTATGGACTAAAGACACTAAAGAAATGGACAATGTAATTATTATAGATGTAAATGAAAAAAATCAAAAGATTACTAAAGAATTAGTAAGCTTTTATAAAGATGTTTACAAAGATGCTCTTTTTTATCAGGCAGGAAATGGACATCTAGGTGCTGGTATAAAGATTGAAGGCTACAAAGAAAAAGATTCCAAAAAGATGATAGATAAAAAAGTGGCTAGTTCATTGGACTTTATGGAGTTGGACAAGTGTTATTTACCTGAAGTGTGTAAAATTATAAAAGAAGAGATAGAAAAAAACATAAATCAATCCTATTTTATAATGATAACAAAGAATAATAAAAAACCTAGAGAATTATTCGCTCAAAAATACGAAAGTAAAGTAAAAGAGACATATCTAATATCAAATGCAAAATTAAACAAATCTCTAAAACAAAGTAGCTGCCATTTATGCGGCTTAAAGAAAAAGACTTATGATACAGCTATATACAAATGTTTTACAAATGATAAAGAAATCTATACAAATACAGATAAATATAATTTTTCCATATGTGAAGACTGTTTGTTAGATATTTTAAACGGAAAAAATTATATAAATGACATATTAAAGATAAACTGGATGGGTTCTGAGGTTATGTTTTTACCTCACGAATTTAATGAGGAAATAAAAGATATTTATGAAAGTGATATAGATAATGAAAACCACATGAGTAAAGTATTATCACAAATAAAAAGTGCTGAAGAAGATGTACTAGAAGAAATATCAAAGACAAATTGTATGACTGATATAATTTTCTTCTCTGATCCTAAAAGTAGTTCTGAGTGGAAGATTACTTATGCGATAAGAGATATTATGCCATCTAGAATGAGTCAACTAGCAAAAAACATAGATAAATATAGAAAAATAGATTTACGTTTTAATTTGGGTAAAATTATGGATTATTTATGTTATAGCACCAATAAAAATGATTCCAAAACTAAAGATAGAATGAGACTATTAGATATTATATTTAGTGGGAGTAAATATAGCAGGAGTCTATTTTTTAATAGAGTCATGTCAGAGTACAAAACAAAATACTTTGAAAGTTTGACAAATAAAAAATCTACTAATAGAAAGTACATACTGAAAGATATACACGAAATCTACAATTTTATGTGTGACTGTGGTTGTTTAGATAATCCATGGCAAATGTTAAATAAGGAGGGTGAATTGATGAAATACAATAATAGGGATGAATTTTTTGAAAAGAACAAAACGTTTTTCGATAATGATATGAAAAAGGCATGGTTTGTAATGGGACAAATATATCGTGATACTATAAATGCATCTAAAACTTACTTTAAATCTGATGAAATAGATAATAAAAATGATAGTTATGCAAATTCTCACTTAGAAAAGAACTTTTTCTATTCAAGAAAATTTGATAGTAAAACATTTACCTTATTTGCTGATACATGTAGAGAAAAACTTCAAAAATATAGTGCATACTACGATAGAATAAGAAAAGATATGAATGAAGCAAGAGATTATATGGCAACTAATCCAAATGAAAAGCTTAATAATGATGAAGCTAAGTATATATTCTTCTGGGGACTAGATATAATGTTTGAAGATGATTTAAAAAGAATTGAAGAAGCAAAAACTAAAAAAGAAGCTAAAGAAAAATAAAAATAAAGGAGAAATGATATAATGTCAAATACAAAATCACGTGAATTTTTATTAGTATGGGATTCAACAATGGCAAATCCAAATGGAGATATGTTAAACGAAAATAGACCGAGACAAGATGAAGTAACAGGTCAACTAGAAGCATCTGATGTAAGGGTAAAGAGATTTGTAAGAGAGGAATGGATAAATAAAGGACAAAATGTATTAGTTCAGACTGTTGAAGAAAAAGGAAAAATCCAAACTTGTCAAAAAAGAGTTGAGACAATTCAAAAACAAGCAAAAATAAAAGATGATGATCTTGAAAAATATCTAACTGATAATTATATAGATGTTAAACTATTTGGAGCAGTAGTAACAAAACCAAAGAGAGATATTTTTGGACCACTACAAGTTGCATGGAGTAAATCTGTCCATGAAGCACAAATTAAGTTTATGCAGGGAAATGCAGCTTATGCAAGTTCAGAAGGAAAGTCACAGGCATCTATCTGGGGAAAATATATATCACCATATGCACTATTTAAAACTTATGCAATTTATAATAATTTAGTAGCTAAAAAACAAAACATAGATGTAGATGATAAAGATATAGATTTATTTATAGAAGCTCTTATAGATGGGATGAAACACTACAGAAGTACATCTAAAAATCAAATGCCGAGATTATTAATAGAAGTAGTTTATAACAATAATAAATTAGATGGAGAATTAGACTATATAGATATATTAAAAGATGTGCAAGATGAAGAGCTTAGAAGTATAGATGAGGTACAAATAGATTTAAATAAATTATCAAAATATTACGATTATAAAAAGGATGACATAGAAAAAATAGTTATTTATTCTCATCCAAGCGTAAATTTATTAAATATAGATGAACGATTTGAATTTAAAACTATATAGCGATGGAGTTGGTAGATATGAAATGTTTAGTTTTTAAAGTGAGAGGTGATTATGCCAGATTTAGAAAATCATACACAACTACATCAGCTCTTACATATCTATTAATTCATCCAGTAGCAGTGAGGGGATTGATAGGGGCAGTTCTTGGAATTAATAGAGAAGAACTTTATGAAAAAACAAAAGATATAAAAGTAGCTGTCCAAGTTATAAACGAAATTAAAAAGGATATGCAGTCTTTTAATTTGATAAATATGAAATCTAGTGACAAAATATTTAGGTTTCCATCAAATGTAGAATTTTTAAGAGATGTAAAATACAGAATATTTATAAAAGCAGACGAAAACCTTATAAATAAACTACAAAGCTCATTAGTTAAAGGCGAAGTTGTATTTACTCCATATCTAGGTGCATCAGAACATATAGCAAAACTTGAGTATGAAGGTGTTTATAATTGTGAAAAACTACCTAAAGGACAATATGGAATTATTAGTACAGTAGATTTAGATTCAAATACAATAGATTTTGATGATAGTGATATTCTTCTTACTACAGATAATATTCCTATAGATAATGATAAAAATAGAGAATATACAAAATATAAAAAAGTGATATTTGCTACAGGAGAAAATAAAATAAGCGTAAATACTGATAATAGTTATAAAGTAGGTGAGTACAATGTCATATTCTTGTAAGCTAAAATCTCACCCACACCAAACTCTATACACTCACTTAGTAGGAGTAGCAGATATAGCTATAAAAACTCATAAATCACATAAAATAAACCACGATATAGATTATTTTATAGAAATAGTTTGTATGTGCCATGACTTTGGCAAAGGGACAACATACTTCCAAAAATATTTAGAAGGCAACTATGATGGAAGGGAAAAAGATCATGGTCTGTTGTCAGCTTTATTTACATATTGGATGCTTCCTAAAAAATGGAAGCATCTTGGATTTTTAATTGTGAAAAAGCATCATGGAGATATAGACAATGCAAATGAAGAATGTTCAAAAGATGATGTAATATGGAAGTTTAAAAAACAAATAGAAGATATAAGAGCAAACTCACTAGATGAATTAAATGAAATATATAGACAATACTTAAAAGATAGAAAAGTGGAAGACTTTTTAGATTGGATAAGCCAAGAAAGCAATTTAAAAAGCATAAAGAAAGAATTTAGAAAGAAAAAATACAATATAAGTGATTTACTTTTGTGTATGTATGTCTACTCGCTTTTGTTAACAGGAGACAAGAGTCAGCTTATAAGGGGGAAGGCTTATATTCCAGATAGTCCATATCCACTTGAATATATACAAAATTATAAAGCAAGCTTAATAGAAAAATTACTAAAAAGCAATCATAATTTGAGTGAATCAAATGTATTTAATTTAAGAAATGATATTTACGATAATATGATAAACAAATTAGATACAGTAGATTTAAATAAAGATAGAATATTCTCTATTAATGTTCCGACGGGAACTGGGAAGACTATCCTAGCATATTCGGCAGCCTTTTATATAACAAATAAAATAGTACATAGCTATAACAATATAAAACCACAAATTATATACTCACTGCCTTTTACATCAGTAATCGACCAAAATTATGAAGTATTAAAAAATATTGTCGAGAGCAATATTCATGGTGAAATTTCATCTGATGATTTGATAAAGTTTCACAGTGTAACACCTATAGAATACAAAGGATTTGAAGGTTATGATGCTCGTTTTTGTTTTGAAAACTGGCAAAGCAAGATAATTTCAACAACATTTGTCCAACTTCTAAATACTATATTTAAAACAGGAAAAAACTCTATAGTAAATAGATTTCACAGGTTGGCAAACTCGGTTATAATATTAGACGAGGTTCAGGCTATTGATGAAAAGTACTATAAAATAATATCACAATTTATAGAAATACTTTCAAAAGAGTACAACTGTTATATTATATTGGTCACAGCGACTATGCCTATTATCTTAGATACAATAGATCTTGTCGAAGATAAAGAGAGATATTTTAGAGCATTAAACAGGATAGTTATCGAAAATCACTCAGAAACTGAGGTAACACTAGATGAATTTAAAGATATAGTTTTAGATGATATTTGTGAAAATGATGATAAGAGCTTTCTCGTAGTTTTAAATACTGTAAAATCTTCCAAAGAAGTGTATAATTATATAAAAGAAAACACAGACAGAGAAATTATTTATCTATCTACAGAAATTTATCCAAAACTAAGACTAGAAAAGATACATAAAATAAAAAATAGCGATAAAAAATATATAGTTGTATCGACTCAACTTATAGAAGCGGGAGTCGATATAGACATGGACATAGTATATAGAGATTTTGCACCATTAGACTCAATAAACCAAACATCAGGCAGAGCAAATAGAAATGGTATAGGGACAATGGGCATTGTAAAACTTTATAAAATAGTAGGAAAAAATAATTCTAGATTATGTAATTATATTTATCCAAGATATCTATTAAACATAACCGAAGAAATATTAGAAGATAAAGATATTATAGAGGAGAAAGATATATATGACTGTAATTTAGAATATTTCTCTAAAGTGAAAAAAAGACTATCTAATGATAAATCGGATGAGTTGTTAAAACTTGTTGATAAATTAGAACTTAAAAAGTTTAGGGACAAGTTTGAACTTATAGAAAATGATGAATTTAGAAAAGAAGATATTATCGTAAATGCTGATGAAGTTACTAATTCTATAATAAATGAGTTGTTAAATGAAAAGCATATCGATAATATTGAGCTTAAAAACAAGTTTAGTATTTTAAGACAGTATACCGTATCTGTACCGACAGTAGATATTGAAGAAATAAATGATAAAGAAATACAAAGATATAAAATAAAATATATAGATAAAGAAGATTATTCTGAAGAAGAGGGAATACTTAGGAAAAGTCAGATAATATGGTAGGGGTGAGTAAATATGAAAGAAGTTCAGATATGCCAAGTAATATATAAAGATATAGAAGTGAGTCCATCAACAGCACCGATGATAAGGGGATATTTTGCAAATAAATACAAGGAAATAGAAGAGATGCACAACCATCATTCAGATAAGTTTATATACAAATATCCTAATATTCAATATAAAGTTTTGGACAAAAATCCAGTATTGCTAGGCATTGATGAGGGAGCTAAGATAATTCAACAAAATGATATTTTTTTAGAAGATGTTTTAAAAATAGGTGAAAAAGAAATCACCTCTAACCAAAGGGAGATATCTTGTAAAAAGGTTAAACTAGGTATCACTGATAAAATAATAAAATATAAATTTATAACTCCATGGTTGGCATTAAATCAAAATAATATAAAAAAATATAACAAAGCAGATCTAATTGAAAAAGATGAAATACTACAAAAAGTACTTATAGGCAATATACTATCTTTTTCAAAAGGAATGGGATATACAGTTGACGAAACTATAAAAGTTAAGCTAAACTTAAAACAAATAGATGTAAAATTTAAAGGAAATGATATGAAAGGATTTGTGGGAGAATTTTATACAAATTTTCAAATACCAGACAACCTTGCACTTGGAAAGAGTATTTCCAGAGGTTTTGGAACGATAAAAAATATAGTATAAAAAACGGTTCCTACAAAATTATTTAAAAAATAGAGGGGTAATTGCTGTGTACATTGATATTACTGGATTAGAGGTAGGTGTTGATAAGTGAAAATATGTGTTTTTTTAATGAAAATAAGTGATTTTTTAAGAGGTTTTATTTTAATGCATAGCCTAAGATGCAGTGATTTCAATGTACTTGGTGTTTACGAGTAATAGAGTAAGTTCCAATAAAACAAGGATTAAAACGTTGTAATAGTGCATCGTCTCCGAATTCAATATAGAATACGTAATAGAGTAAGTTCCAATAAAACAAGGATTAAAACGTAAAGTGTGTTATGATACTCCAAAAGAAAAAGCAGAGTAATAGAGTAAGTTCCAATAAAACAAGGATTAAAACAAATAATTACATTGTTTTTCTGATGTAGGTAGAAAAGTAATAGAGTAAGTTCCAATAAAACAAGGATTAAAACGAAGGATTAATTCATCTTGCTAATGTTAGACTTTGCAAGTAATAGAGTAAGTTCCAATAAAACAAGGATTAAAACTTTCTTGCTCTTCTAAGCATTCATTAGTTAATCTATGTAATAGAGTAAGTTCCAATAAAACAAGGATTAAAACTTAAAAAATTATAAAAAGTGTAATCTTTTCCATACTTGTAATAGAGTAAGTTCCAATAAAACAAGGATTAAAACTAGCAAAGAAATTGAATTTAATAGCAACAGATGGAGAGTAATAGAGTAAGTTCCAATAAAACAAGGATTAAAACGACAAGATGGGATTAATAGATTTATTAGAAGAGGGAGTAATAGAGTAAGTTCCAATAAAACAAGGATTAAAACTTGAAGATAAACAACTAAACTTTGCTAGAGGTAATGTGGTAATAGAGTAAGTTCCAATAAAACAAGGATTAAAACAAGTATTTCCCTAGAAGCCTGGTAAACTTCTAGATTGTAATAGAGTAAGTTCCAATAAAACAAGGATTAAAACATTCAATATTATATGAAAATATAACTATAAAGGGATTTGTAATAGAGTAAGTTCCAATAAAACAAGGATTAAAACGTCATGCATTACGATAAAACAAGAAAAAGATTATATAGTAATAGAGTAAGTTCCAATAAAACAAGGATTAAAACTTATACTAAAGAAATTAATACAAATGAATTAATAAAAGTAATAGAGTAAGTTCCAATAAAACAAGGATTAAAACTACATTCCTGTTAGATGCTCTGTCATATTCATTTGTACGTAATAGAGTAAGTTCCAATAAAACAAGGATTAAAACTACCTTTTTATTCTCCAAATCCATCTGTTTTAAAGTGTAATAGAGTAAGTTCCAATAAAACAAGGATTAAAACATATTAAAGAACAAGTAAAAAACAAAAGTTTTTGGTGTAATAGAGTAAGTTCCAATAAAACAAGGATTAAAACTGTGATACAATAGATAAATTAGCAAGCAATTTAAATAAAGTAATAGAGTAAGTTCCAATAAAACAAGGATTAAAACTACGATTTGATTGTAAAATCATTTGAAACAGTTTCACGTAATAGAGTAAGTTCCAATAAAACAAGGATTAAAACACTAATTTATCTGCTAATTCTGCGGGTAATTCTCTATGTAATAGAGTAAGTTCCAATAAAACAAGGATTAAAACGCTCTTGTACTATAAGTATTTTGCAATTCAGTATCCCTGTAATAGAGTAAGTTCCAATAAAACAAGGATTAAAACTAATATGTACTTAAGAATGACGAGAGCTGATAATAATGTAATAGAGTAAGTTCCAATAAAACAAGGATTAAAACTAGAAGTTGATGGAAGAGATGGAGCATTAACAGTAGAGTAATAGAGTAAGTTCCAATAAAACAAGGATTAAAACCTCATAGCTGTAATAAGTTGAGCATTTCCATCTGTATGTAATAGAGTAAGTTCCAATAAAACAAGGATTAAAACTACTGGAAGGCTTAGAGGTTCTATTACAACTAATATAATGTAATAGAGTAAGTTCCAATAAAACAAGGATTAAAACATAAATTGTTCTATAACTATTGGTTTTTCTATCATAGTAATAGAGTAAGTTCCAATAAAACAAGGATTAAAACCACATTTTTGCTTGATATTTCTATGAAATATAAATCCAGTAATAGAGTAAGTTCCAATAAAACAAGGATTAAAACATGTGTATCCCCCTTCGGCTTTATATTGGGATATTGCTTGTAATAGAGTAAGTTCCAATAAAACAAGGATTAAAACAAAATATTAGATACAGTAGGACAAGATAGAGGAGTACAGGTAATAGAGTAAGTTCCAATAAAACAAGGATTAAAACTTGTAGCAATATAAGAAGTATTTTTTGCTACTGAACTAGTAATAGAGTAAGTTCCAATAAAACAAGGATTAAAACTAGTCAACTTGTTAAAAAACATACATCCTTGAGATTGTAATAGAGTAAGTTCCAATAAAACAAGGATTAAAACATCAATTGCAAGCACAATTAGGACTTACAAACGATGAGTAATAGAGTAAGTTCCAATAAAACAAGGATTAAAACTCCTCCTACATATATAACTTACTTATTATCCATAATCCGTAATAGAGTAAGTTCCAATAAAACAAGGATTAAAACGATGATGTAGATTATGATGGGACAGGGAAAAGTGCAAGTAATAGAGTAAGTTCCAATAAAACAAGGATTAAAACGAAAATCTATTATATCTACTACATTGCGTCCTGTAATATGTAATAGAGTAAGTTCCAATAAAACAAGGATTAAAACAAGGTATTAGTTGGTATATAGTTCCGTCTAGGTCAATGGTAATAGAGTAAGTTCCAATAAAACAAGGATTAAAACTAATTTAAGGAGGAAAAAGAAATGAAAATGAAAATGAAAAAATTAATATCAGGAGTATTAGTAGCTTTACTTTCAGTAAGTTTAACTGGTTGTGCAAGCCATCAAAAAATAACAAAAGATGATTTAAAACAAGCTATTCAAGAAATGGACACACAAGATAAAAAAGATTTAGCGTCAATGTTAAAAGACACTGAAGGCAACAATAAAGAACAACAAGAAGTTAAACAAATTAAAGAAAGTAGTAAAAAAGTTAAATGCTCTATTTGTGGAGCAGAAGAAGGTGAAAAAATAGGTATAGAATATCGTTCGGAATTTAATGAATTCATGTGTGAAGGATGTTATTACAGAACCATAGATTCGAAGATAAAGACTGAAGATAAGTATTGTGCTATATGTGGTAGCACAAAGAATTTATCTTCATACGGAAATACCGGATGGATTTGCGAAAACTGCAAAATCCGCGAAGAACAAAAATATGATGAAGCTGGTGATTATTGTTATTAAGAAATAAAAGGGAAAAGAAATTTTCCCTTTTATTTCTTTTATAAATATATTTATAAATATATTTATAAACCGTATTTAAATGGTATTATAAATATATATTATAAATATGAAAAAATAGATTATTGGAGGAATGTAAAAATGAAAAAGAAAATTGGTAATAGAGTAAGTTCCAATAAAACAAGGATTAAAACGGATCATAGACTTTTTACCTAAGCTATATGCTCAATCGTAATAGACTAACTTCTATTAAAACAAGGATATAACAAAAAAATAAAAATAAATTGTCACATCGAAGAGGAATTTGCAACTTAGTAGCAGAAAACATAATTAAATAAAAATATAAAAAGGTGGTATAGTTATGAAATTAGTTGTTAATTCAGAGGGGGTATACCTAACTAAGGTAGGAGAGTGTTTTTGTTTAAAAAAAGAAGGGCAAAAACAAGAGATAGCAGCTAAAAAGGTAGATCAAATAATAATAAGTACATCCACAGCATTATCTACTGATGCTATAGAACTTGCAGTTGAAAATAATATAGATATAGTATTTTTAAAAAAATATGGAAAGCCATTTGGAAGAGTGTGGCATTCTAAAGTTGGAAGTATAAGCACTATTAGAAAAAGACAACTAAACCTAGATTCAAACAAAATGGGGACAATATTAGTAAAAGAATTTTTAACTCAAAAAATGAATAATCAAGCTGAGTTTTTAACTGAATTAGGAGCAAATAGAAGGGATAATAGAAAAGTTGAGATAAAAGAAGATGTGCAGAAAATAAAAAATTTGAGTGAAAAGATTAAATCAATCTCAGACAATACACCTATAGAGGATATTAGGGGTACTTTGCAAGGATATGAAGGGACAGCTAGTAGAATTTATTTTGCTAGACTATCAGATTTAATGCCTGAAAAATATAAATTTAATGGTAGAAGTAAAAATCCTGCAAAGGATGAATTTAATTGTATGTTGAATTATGGCTATGGAATAATGTACTCCAATGTTGAGAGAGCATGTATTTTAGCTGGACTTGACCCATATATAGGTATAATGCATGTAGATAATTATAATAGACAGGCATTTGTATTTGATTTGATTGAGATGTATAGAATTTATATCGATAGAATTGTATTTAAACTTTTTTCTACTAAAAAGATAAAGTCAGATCATTTTGATAAAGTTGAAGGTGGATTATACTTAAATAAAGCAGGAAAGGAAGTTTTAATTTCTAAGTATAATGAAGAGATGGAAAAGAAAATACAATATAAAGGACGAAAAATAGAATTACAAAATATAATACAATTTGACTGTCATAATATAGCTAACAGAATCTTAAAAGGGGATGATTGATTTGTTGGTATGGGTAGTTTATGATATTTCAAGCAATAAAATCAGACGAAATGCAATCAAGGCATGTAAAAATGTAGGTCTATATAGAGTTCAGAAAAGTGTATTTTTAGGTGAAATAGAAGAAAATGATTTTGACGAACTTAAGTTAAAAATGGAGGATATAATAGACTTGGATAAGGATTCTGTATATATATTTCCAATGAGTAAAAAGGGATTAAATCAAGCTGGATTAATAGGACAAGTTTTTGATAAGGAGCTGGTTACTGATGAAATCATCTCAAAGTTTTTTTGATGAATTTGATTATTATATTACACCATCTGAATTAATTGAATTTAACTATTGTAAAAGGTTTATCTATTATATGAAATGTTTAAATATACCCCAATTTGAAGAAAATAGATTTAAAGTTCAAAAGGGGAGAGAGATTCACTCTAGAAAAGAGAATGAAAATAAGAAGTATCTACGTAAAAAACTTGGTGCAATAGATAAAAAAATAAATGTGGATTTATACTCTAAAAAATATAAAATTAAGGGAATAGTCGATGAAGTACTTACATTAAATGATAATACTATGGCACCTTTGGATTATAAATTTGCCAAGTTTGATGAAGTGTTGTATAAGACATATAAAGAGCAGATGTTGATGTATGCACTGATGATAGAAGAAATGTATGATTGTAAAGTTGAAAAATGTTTTTTAGTTTATACAAGAAGCTCAAATTTAGTAAAAGAATTTAGTGTAGAAGAAAAGGATATTTCTAAACTTAAAAAGAATATAAAAGAGTATTTTAAAGTAATGCAAGGATTTTTCCCAAAAGCAACACCATCAAAGGCAAGATGCATAGATTGTTGCTATAAAAACATATGTATAAAATAGTATTGAAATTCATACATTACTTAGTTGACTATGCAGCCTGCAGGCTCTGCAAATAGAGCTGGTTCAAAAAAATATTATAAATAAATTATACAAGGGGGAAGTTTTAAAAATAGAGAAATTTATCAAAAAAATTATTGCGTTATTTTTGGCATTTTCACTTGTTATAGGTATAATGCCTCTAAATAGCAATATCTCTCATGCCGAGACTTTAAATTTTAACAAACAAAAAACTGATACAGTAACTTATACTAATCCTGCTTACGAAGGCTTAGACATAAAGACCTACTCACCTAAGTTATATAATTCACCTAGTTTACTAAGTGAAACTCAAACATTTGACACCGTTGAAGAAGCAGGCGAATATCTAAAAGAACAAATGATAGCTAGAAACGGCACTATAACATTCACTATCAATCAAACATATTCACGACAATTATTTACAGATATTTTTTATAAAGCCGTTGAAGACAATGGTTACGGTGACTACAGTGCAGGCGATTACTTATATTGGAACTGGGCTGGATATAATGGTAGTGCAAGTTACAACGATATTCGAGCAACATTAACCTACAATATGGAATACTTAAGTACATATTCACAAGAACAAGCAGTCGATAAAGAAGTAAAAAAAGTATTAGACTCTCTAGATGTATACGACAAAGATACATACAAAAAAGTATTAGCTGTACACGATTACATAGTTCAAAATATAGATTATGATGATTCACTACAAAATCACTCTGCATACAATGCAATAATAGACAAAAACGTAGTATGCCAAGGGTTTTCTACTATAACATGTAAAATGCTAAAAGAATTAAACATAGGTGTTAGACTAATTAGCGGTCCAAATCACGCATGGAATATCGTAAACTTAGGATCATATTGGTATAATACAGACAATACATGGGATGAAAATACATCTACTAGCTCTAAAATAAGTTATCAATATTTCTTAAAAGGAAGCACTGATTTTTACGACCATACAAGAGACTCCGAGTATGACACAGAAAGTTTTCATGAACAATACCCTATGGCAAAATCAGCTTACAAATACAATCCATCTGTAACTGTCACATTTGACTCAAATAATGGTTCTGAAAATTTAATTCAAAAGACTATAAATAAAGATGAAGCATTAAATTATACACCTACAGCTCCAACAAAAAAAGGTTACACATTTATAGGATGGTTTAAAGATATAAATGACACAACTACAGAATATAAACCAGGCTCAAAATACACAGAAAACATTACGTACAAAGCGAAATACGCACACGTCGAAATGCTTGGAGCTCAAGTCAAAGCAATAGTAAATGAAAACAGCGGTATTAGATTTGGAACTAAAATTTACGACGACGGCGATAAAATAATAGAAAAAGGTACTATAATACTACCAGCAAATTTATTAGCTGAAGGTGAAGCCTTAACTCTAGATACTCCAAATACAGCTAAATCTATAGCAAAGGCTTTATATGAAGAGAACAAAGAAGAAAATTATGTAGTTTATCTAGGAACTCTAATAAACATACCTAGAGATCAATTCGCAATACCTATAACAGCAGCGGCTTATGTAATATATGAAGACAAAGCCGGTAATGAATACATAGCTTATGCTCCTTATCAAAATGGTTCAATAAGTGTAAATGATTTATTAGGCTTATAAAATATAATGGGTGTGTAACAAAATAGAATAAAATCTATTTTGCTACATACCCATATAGAATTTACATAATAATTTTTTAATTATCACAAAGTTGTTAAAAAGAATCACAATATTAAAAAGAGGACTGTTTTAAGTCCCCTCAAAATCATATTATCTTCCAGATCTCCAATTTATCATAACATCATCACATTCATACATAACCTCATCAACTATACAGCCTGCAGGTTCTGCAAATAGAGCTGGTGCAAATTCTGGATATTCGTATATTGCATATATACATCCAAGCCATAAGTTCGAGCTTAGATACATCCAAGTGTAGTCTCTCTCTAAGCTAGAAACTAGATTTTGGACTGCTATTTTGTCGTAAGTCTCTAAAATATCGGCGTTTGGTGTGCCTGCTATTTCGTGTACTCTGTTTGCAATTTGCAATTTACCGAACTCTTCCATCCATTTATCCGCTTTTATAAGTTGTTTATTCGTTATAAGACAGTGAAGATGATATTTTAAATCTTCAATTAGATTGTAGTAGTATAAGATATTCTTTTTAAGATCGTCTGAATACTTTCTAATATCACAATTAAGTCGATTTAGTTTTTTATCAAATACATTTTTATTCATAAAATCTTGGAAATCTTGATAAGTAGATGCACTGAAATCAGTATATTTAAACGATTGTTGGACAATATGCCAAATTGCGTTTTTCGCATCTTCACTCAACAAGTGTTCTGTATTATTTTCTAAATCAGCTTTATCTTCTTCATAATAACTAGATTCTGAAGTTTCTATTTCAGAAGGCTCATCGACAGATACATCAACAGTATCTACATATCCTTCAGACTCAGCATATTCTCCAGTTTCAGCTATTTCAAAATCTTCTTCAATTGGGTCGAAGTCTTCGTATTTTTTAATGACTGAATCAGCTACAACAAGTTCGTCGTCATCTTCTAAAAATGCAAAGCTATTTTCAACTATTTCGTCTTCTTCACATTTTTGAAGTATAGAAGGTGCCTCTTTGTTTATATAAGTCTCGTTTGCGTAAGTTTGTGAGTAAGTATCGTTAAACGTATCTTCAAATGTATCTTCTACAGTTTGTGTACTCGTCTCAAACACTTTAACTTCTGCTAATTTCACAACTTCGGCAACTTTCACCTCTGCTACTTGAACAGCCTCAACAGCTTTTTCTTCATAAACTTCTTCACATAAATATTTCTCAGTTGTATCTAATGAATCAACTTTATTTTCAAAATCTATTTCACAAGATTGTGTTTCATAAACTTCTTTAAAATCATCTTCTAAATCAGTGTTAGCGGTTTCTGTTTCATAAAAATCGTATGTATTTTCTTTGTAGATATCTTTATAAGTATCTTCTTTGAAATCGTCTTTTGAAACTTCTGTCTCTACTATTCTTTCTTTATAAACTTCTTCAAAAATCTCCTCAAAAGCGTTTGATGTGCTTATTTCTTCTGCAACTTCTTTTACAATTTCACGTACTGGCTCACAAGGTTTCTTTTCTGTTTTATAAGAAGAATCGTAAGGATCATAAGATTTCGCATTTTGAACATTTCTTTTGTTTGAGTTTGAAGTAGATGATTTTAGCGAGAAGAAATGTGCAGTCCAGTTTTCACAACATTTGTTGATTTCGTCTACAACAACTTCTGAGGAGCTGTCGAATAAATCATGTCCAAAGTGTGGTTTTTCATAAATTGCACTTACACAACCAAGCAGTAAACTCGAATTTATATACATCCAAGTGTAGTCGCTTTCTAATCTACGTATTAAATCATCTCCATATATGTACTTATAATCGTCTAATATGTCGCTATTTTTAGCCTCATAAATATTGTGTATAAGGTTTTTTCTCTGCATATCAGAGAATATATCCATCCACTCATCTACACTAAGCAATCTTCTATGTGTTAAAATCGAGCAAATATGGTCGTTTAAATCATCCATAAGGTTGTAATAATAAACTATGTCTTTTTTTAACATATCAGTATATACGATATTGTCGCCACATGCACGATTTAGCTTTTTCTCAAACACATCATTTTTAAGTAAATCTTTTAAATCCTCGAAAGTCATGGTGTTTAAGCCTGTATTTCTGTAAGAATAATCTGCAATAGAAGGAATAACTCTCTTTGCGCTGTTAGTTAAAAGTTCTGTGTTTTGAGAGGGTTTTTCAGAAGTCTTGTTAGAAGATAAAGATGAAAATAAATCTTTAAAAAAACTCATTAATGTTTCCTCCTCAATATATTAAACTCGTCCAAATTTGGATGAGCCTTTTATATTGTATCACAAACTGAGGAGAATGAAGAGAGGGGAGTTTACAAACTTGCGTAATTTTTTTATAACACATACTACAAGACTGTAGATTATACTTCTACAGCCTTTTTATATAATAAACTTTAATGCTGATTTTATATAGACACTACACCACTAAGGTTTAAGATTAACATATATAGACAGCGACATCACTTCTATCTGAGCAATAAGTATAATTATCTGAAACTTGTGTATTATACCTATAAACTATCTGAGATATATTATAAATTGGATTTACAAAGCAATTATTTACAACAGCATCAAAACAAATAGTTTTGACTTCACAAGGGCTAAACACTCCCAAATCTATACAATATATATCAAAGTAATAAGGGAGTTGTACATTATTTATAATCAGACTTCCTAAAATAAAGGAAGCCGATTTAGATAAATTATTGTATAAAAAAACACGAGAAGAATTACCTATTATAGTATTTGTATTATTGGATATAGCTACTGAAAATCTTATAATATCTCCTATACAAGTTGTGTACCTATCTGCACAGCTTGCAATAGATAAAGCGCATTTAGCCATGCAAGAACATGATGCTATTGAAAGTCTATTTAAACTTATATCGTCTACTGCATAATACATAGAAACTGGGCTACAAATACATATTGAAATACAAGAATTACAACATGTATTAAATTTTATGCTGACTTGTTGCCATATTGGTAAATGTGAATTAGTAGATATTTGTTCATAATCACTATATAAGTTGCAACAGTCATTTAACCCATTTATGCATACACTTACTTTGGAATTTATCTTGTTTGGACTTTTGTCTATATTTGCTATCCAAAATGAAAATAAATAAGTCGTATTTTCATTGAGGTTATTTACAATAGTCGAAAATGATGCATTGTTTGACCCATCTCCACCTACAATTTGCATCAGTCCTGTTTCTGTGCTTGTTGAATGATCAGATAACCTCCACCAGTTATAATCATCACTATATGGAGAGATTGTATTTCCAATCGTATAATATCCTCTAAAAAGCTCGTTTGTCTGTTTAGTAAACTTAAAACAAGAAGTAATATTGTCATTTGGATATGGATTATTACTAGGTCCACTGTCAGGGCTACTTCCTTGTGAAACTTCACCAAATGTCCCATTACTAGCAACCTTAATCAAATTGTCGGGATATACAATTAGACAATTTTCTAGCGTTTGGGTTAGATATATAGCCGGCCCTATTAAAAAATCCGCCTCATATACATCTACAGTAGGAGTTACAGTTAGATTTACAGTAGTCGAGGTCACCGTATTTAAGGCATTCATACCGTCTACTCGATTTTCTGGAGCTATAGATGTATAGCTAGGTACTTTTGCCACTTGAATTTGTGATGAGGCTCTTGCATTAGCATCAAAATCAGCAGGGATAGGTAAAATAGTTTTTGAATAACCATCTGCTACAACGACTCTATAATTTCCAGGAGGTACATTAGAAAATTTATATTCACCGCTATCATCAGTAAAAGTAGCAATTGTCCTAAGGTCGCCGTCAGTACTTTGTAAAACTATCGGTATATTTGCTACTCCTGAATCATTTGCAAAGTCGATTAATCCACTTCTGTTGACATTGAAAATGAGCAATCCTGTTATACTTGCCATAAACTCATCTCCTTTTAAATAAATTTGATTTTTACTCGTTATAAAATCATAATAGCTATCGTGTTATTAGTACAACAAATATTTGAGTCTGAATCTATATAAATTATCTTAGCACAACTCGTCAGTAGCCTTTGAAAATTAGACTGTATAAATGCGCTAAAGACGACTGTTTTTAATTCATATGGTCTAAAAATACCTATATTAATATTACATAAATTTATACAACTTAAGGGCATATTGTTTAGTAAAAGTGTGTTAGGAATAAAGCAAGCACAATCAGATAAAACATTTGAAAAAATAATCGGATAGTCATTACTTCCCATACTAAATTCACTTGTATTGTATATACAAATATTAAATGTCAAAATATCGCCCACACAAGTTAAATGTTTATTTACGCAATTTGTAACGCAGAAATTATCACATACACTACCTGAAGTAGTTCTACATAAGTTTGTAACTTTTCTCAGTTTAATATCATCAATAGCGAAAAAATACATAGGTGCTACACTTAACATATTTAGCGAAACTGAAGTATTTTCGCCTGTGTTGAATTTAACTCCTATCTCCTGCCAAATTGGTAGTTTAGGATCTGTACTTATCATGTGGTTTAAGTTGCTATATAGTGGAGTATGTGTATCTAGACCATCTACTGTCACGCCTACTTTGGAATCTGATGGAGATTGATTTTTATTTAAACTTGCAACCCAAGCTGTAAATAAATAAGTTGTGTTTTTTTCGAGGTTATTTACAGTAGTCGATAAAGCTTTCTTGTTTGAACTATTGCCGCCTACAATCTGCATTCTACCTGTTTCTATACTTGTCGTGTGGTCGGATAATCTCCACCAATCGTAGAGTTCACTTTCATTATATGGTTTTGTCGTATTTCCAATAGTGTAATCTCCTATTGGGATTTCGTTTGATTGTTTAATCCATGTAAAATCAGACATAAGAGATGAATTACTATATGGATTAGTTGCGGGACCGCTATTTGGCTCGCTACCTATTTCGACGTCGCCAAATGTCCCATTATCTCCAGCTGATATTAGATTATTAGGTGATAAAGAACTACATTTATCTAATATATAATTTTTATATAAAGCAGGGCCTATATAAAAGTAGACATCATCTAGGGGAGCATCCTCAGTTACTGTAATATATAAAGTTGTAGGTAATACTGCGTTTAATGCGTTTATTCCTTTTGTACGCCTGTCTGCTGGCAGCACATTTTTATAACTGGGGACCTTGCCTTGTGTGATTTCTTTTTCGGGTTTTGCAGCCGTAGCAAAGTCTGCTGGGCTAGGTGTAATAGGTCCTGTATATCCATCAACAACACTTATTTTGTAATTTCCGGCAGGTACATTAAAAAACTCAAAGTCGCCGACACCATCAGTTAAAGTCGCGACTGTATTAAAACTACCATCAGTACTTTGTAAAACTAAAGGTGTATTAGTTATAGCGCCGTCAGTTCTAAAGTCGATTTCACCACTTCTATCTGCATCAAAAATTAATGCACCAGTTACAACAGCCATTAAAATCACCATCCTTGTACTTAAGTTTTTCACTTCAAAAATATTTTGCAAATTAAAATAAAAATAAAGTGTTATTATATAATATTTAAAAATATATAAAATGTTACCGAAATAGCGGGTAAAATGTTGGAATATAGCGTAAAGATATATGATTAACTTATATATTAATTTATATTTTCAATATACAATATAAGGTGTCGAGAAATGTAATAATTTAAATATAAAAAAAAGAAGGCTATTTAAATACGTTTATCTAATAAATAAATAATCGAATTTTATCATTAAATAATTACAAATAATAGTTTTGATAGGTTTTTTAATTCAAAGGGGCGATAATTATGTTGGACAGAATAGATGAATTGATAGAAATAGCTAAGAAATATGTAAAGATGGGTTATGATCCAATTGAGGCTATTAAAATAGCAGAGAAGAAAATATACGAAAAATATTTAAATAGCTGAGGTGAAAAATGAACATATTTAAACGGCTATATTAAAGTAAATTTTAAAAATATTATTAAAAACTCCAAAAAATAATCTAGCATTATAGGTAGATGCCAGATTATTTTTTGTGAAAATAAACTATTTTACGGTATCTTTTAAAAGCACTTCTTCTAATACCTTATCTAAATAATCTTTAGTAAATTCAATGTTTTGGTAAAATAAAAACATAGCAAATTGGTTTGGGTTTAACTCTTCTTGGTTTTCTTCGCTGAGAAGAGTTATTTGTTTTATCAACTCTTCCGAAGAGTATTTTTGAGTTAATAAATCGTTAAACGCACTTTCTGTAATTGTTTTTAATTCTTCCTTTGTCATAATAGACCTCCTCCGTATTATTATTATTATTATTATTTATTTTTACTATTATTGTTTATTATTTTTATTTTATCTCCAGTATTTAGTAATATTATATAAAAAATATATTTGGTTTTCACTAAAAAACTATATTTTTCCTGAAAACCTTGCTACTTTATAAAAAATATAAATACTTTTTATAAAAGTATAAAAGTATAAAAGTATAAAAGTATAAAAGTATAAAAGTATAAAAGGCAGTAAGTGAGTAATTAAATAACTAAATAATAAGTAAGCAGTAGATTAAATAGATATAAAATTAAAATAGTAAATAAAAAATAATATTATACCGAGTAGGAAAGAATAAGGATAACAACTATATAAAATCAAAGACAATTTGAGTTGGTTTTACATCTTTTTATATTTATTATTGAAGTTTTATTTTAAAAACTAAAGTTTTAAAATAAAATTCACTGCGTTCATTTCGCCAACGAATCAAAGATTCCGTTGCTCAAAACGCCAAGCTTATAAAATTAAAAACCTTCACTAATAACAAAAGAGTCCATTAAAACTTAGAAACATTAAATAATATAAAAATAAATTACAGTAAAAAAGAACCCCTACAACAGAGATCCTGTACTTAGAGTAATATTATTTATCGTTTATAAGATAAGACAAAGTAAACAAGCTATTAGAGAAGTTTACATTTTCGACTTTCACATCATCAGGTACATTTATATCAGTAGCGGAGAAGTTCCAAATACCTTTTATCCCGGCGTCGACTAAAATATCTGTCATCTCTTGGACGCAGTGTTTTCTAACACATAATATCCCGATATTTATATTGTTGTTTTTAATAAAATCTTTCAAATTATCTAAGTCGATTATCTCGATTTCGTTTATTTTCATTCCGATAAGTTTTGGATTTATATCAAACAATGCTTTTATAGGAAATCCGACTTGTGAAAATCCGTCATAATTCGCTAGGGTTTGACCTAGATTTCCCGCACCTACAACTACCATATTATGTACTTTATTAATTCCCAAAAAATCGCCAATTTCTTTTTTTAAAGTTTGAACTTGGTATCCATGCCCCTGGCGTCCAAACTCCCCAATTGTGTTAAAATCCTGTCTAATTAGAGAAGGGCTAATATTCATCATTTTGCCTAAAGTATATGATGAAATCACCTGGATATTTTTTAAATCTAATTCGTCAATATATCTATAATACTTGGTTAACCTTCTAATCGTGGTACTTGATAAAGTTTTGTCTTTTCTCATTCATATTACCTCACTATAATAAAAAATAATAAATCTTACTTATATTGTATATCAACATTGTTAAAAAAAACAATAACAATATATAAATTGAAGTATTAAAAGCATAATGGATGAAATATTGATTTATAAGGAATATTTTATATGTATGGGCAAATATATTATACTACAAGGATAATTAGCAATTTCAAAAGAAGAATGTAATATTAAAGGGGGAATATGTATGAATTTGAGTTTTGAAAAATTATCTATGGAACATAAATATCCTGTAATGGAGATTTACAACTACTATATTGAGCATACATTTGCAGCCTTTCCAGGAAATAAACTGCCTAGTAATTTTTATGAAAAGATCTTAGACGATATAAAAGACTATCCAGCATATGCAGTCAAATTAGATGATAAAGTAGTGGGCTTTTGTTACTTATGTTCTTACAAAAACTACAAGACACTTAAAGAAACAGCAGAAGTGATTTGTTATCTTTCATATGATGCAAAAGGAAAGGGAATAGGATATCACTGCTTAAAAAGACTAGAAGATGATGCAAAGGAAATGGGAATTAAGAATTTAATCGCACTTCTTTCTACAAAAAATAAAATAAGTACAAAGTTTTATTATAAATACGGCTTTAAATCTTGCGGTATAATCCAAGATATCGTGAAAAAATTTGATACTGTATTTGGAATAATTATTTTGAAAAAGACTTTATCATAAAATTAAAGCAAAAAAGAAAAGTGAAAGTCATAAGAAAAAGTTATATATCTGTAAAGTTATAAACATAAAATCAAAATTAAACTTAAAGGAATTTGTGTTATGAGTTTTTCTATATCATTTATAAATAAAAAGAGAATAAATAAAAAGAGGTTGTCACAATTATTGCGACAACCTTTATTTTTATATTAAGCAGCAACTTCTTCTTTATCGTTTCCACGAACTACGTCAGCAGTTACTATTTTGTAATTTTTGAATATTGCATATCCTATAAATCCACCTAATATACTTACTAAAGCACAACCAGCAGCAGCTATTAATACTTTTATTGCTGGGTTATAAGCGAACATTACAGCAAGACCAGCTATTGGAGTAGCAGTTCCTGGTGAGTTGTTTACAAGTCCCATAGAAGCTATTATTACACCTGACATAGCCCCACCTATGAAGTTAGTAACATATACAGGTATTGGATTTGCTGATATTAAGTCAGCTTGAGTTAATGGTTCTATTGCAACAGCTATGTTATCTTTTTTAGAACCGAATTTCATTTTGCTAAAGAACACGAAGTTCATGAATGAAGAACCGAATACTGATAAAGCACCTATTGCCATTGGAGCACCAGTAAGTTCTATCATAGCAGTTAAAGCCATTGAACTAAGTGGAGCAGTAGCAACTACTGTTATTAATCCACCAAGGATTATACCCATTATTATTGGAGAAGCAGTTGAAGCCTCTATTAAAACTGTTCCTACAGTATTTAAAACACCATTTACAACTGGGCTAGTAACATCTCCTATGAAGTAAGTTAAAGGAGCAGCAACTAATATTATAACTATTAAGTCAAGACCAGCTGGAACTTTTTCTTCTAAGAATTTAATAACAAATGATGCTATGTAACCAGCTATGAAACCTGGTAATATTTTGAAGTTTAAGCAAGTTAAACCTACTAACACAGCATAAACTGGAGAAACTCCAAGAGCTAATGGAACTAAAGTTGCAGCAGCAACCCCACCTAACGAACCGTTTGCATTACCAACATTTTGTAAAAATTCTATACCTAAAACATCTCCAAAGAATGATAAGTGGAACGCTTCCACTAAGAACGATGCACATGCAGCGTTTGCAAGACCACCCATAGCCTTCATACCTTGTGGCGCCTTATAACTAAATAATGTAAATAAAGCAAGTACTACTAGTAATAACGCAGTACCCATTAAAATATTCATCATAATATGATACCTCCAAAATTTTTCTATAATATCCTTTTTGTTTTCCTCGGAACTGTTTTCCTTAAATCTGAAATAAATTTTTCCTTAAATCAAGAATTCTTTTCTTGAAAGTGGTTTCCTTCCAGTTGTTAGGGGATTTCCCGAGGACAATTATGATTATATGTTAAAAAAATAATTTTGTAAATACTTTTTTCGACATGAAATGATAACTTTTTCCTGGTAATATTTTCAAATTATTTAAAATCTAAGTAATATCAATGGATTGAACATTGTTCGTAACCATACGATGATTAAGAAAAAAATGAAATAAATTTAGGCTTTATCATTCGATACGTTTAAAAATATAGACAAAATGTATAAAAAGATAATTCAACACAACCCAAAATATTCTATAAATGATACTAAATGTAAAACCATGTCAGGAAAATGTTTTAACAAAATATCAAATTGTATTTTAAATATCTATTATGTATTTGTTATTTAAAGGTTAATTTTTTGTCAATCTAGTGCATTTAAGTATGATTCAGTATATAAATTAAGTGAGTTTTAGTATGTAAATCATTTTATAAATTAATATATAAAATTGTAAATTATAGAAAATTAATTATAAATTGCATAATAGAAAATTATAATTTTAAAAAATATCAAAATATAACTTACATGATATTGAATTATAACTTATGATAAATGAATTTAATGATTTAAATGTATGATATGAAATTATGAAATTATGGATTTGTTTTAGCTTCTTAATTCTAATTTTTATAAATTATAAGCTTTACTTAAACTTACATATTAGACTTTAATATTCTTTTTAAACTTAATATATTTATATATAAAACTTAATATATTCTTTAAAATATATTCTTTAAACTTTTTTAAACTTTTTTAAACTTTAATCTCTTCTTCTTTTTATATAAACCATTTATATAAACTATTTGTATCTTTTTATATAAATTAATTTTTTGATAGAATTTGGTACAAATTAGCTTAAATATTAATAATATAAACTATGCAAGTGAATTACTGGGGGTGACATCATGGCAAAAATAGTAGAAGTGAATGATTTGACTAAGACGTTTTATACTAAAGACGGTGAAATGCGCGTACTAGACCACATCAACTTTTATGTTGAAGAGGGCGAGATATTTTCACTGTTGGGACCGTCTGGTAGTGGTAAATCTACTATTTTAAACATTTTGACAAAATTATTAGAACCAACTGAGGGCGACGTGGTCATTAATGGAACAATCGGATATATGTTTCAACGTGACCATTTATTAGACTGGAGAACTATAATGGATAATATAACTATAGGGCTTGAAATTTTAAAAAGAAAGGATAAAGCTTCGCTTGATAGAATTGAGAGACTTTTAAAAACGTACGGACTTTGGGATTTTAAGGATATGTATCCAAAAGAACTATCAGGAGGTATGAGACAGAGGGTAGCGCTAATAAGAACTTTGTCAGTAGACCCTGATATACTTTTGTTGGATGAACCTTTCTCTGCTCTTGATTATCAGACGAGACTTATGGTAAATGACGATATTTACAAAATTATAAAAAATGAACACAAGACAGCTTTGCTTGTAACTCACGATATAAGTGAGGCGATTGCAATGTCTGATAGAATTGCTGTGCTTTCTAAAAGACCTGCAACAATTAAATGTGAGCATGAAATAAACTTCGGCGATATGGAAAATGAAAAAACTCCGTTTAATTGTAGAAAGGAACCTGTATTTCAACAATATTTTGATATTCTTTGGAAGGAGATAGATAATAATGACATTGGGTAAATTTAAAAAGAATAAGCAAGCTTCTAAAATGTCATCTACAGCTAACGATGTTTCAAGTGTAGAAAAAAAAGAAATGTCTGTAGGATATCAAAATTATTTGAGAAGTATTAAAGTAGAAAAAATAAAAGTACTTATTATGCAACTTGTTTTATTAGTGGCGATTTTAGTATTATGGGAAGTTCTTGCAAATAAAGGTGTTATAAGTACATTTTTATTTAGTAAACCATCCGAAATATACGACTTGTTTATGAGATATATGGAAAACGGAAAACTTTGGATACATGTAAAGACTTCTGTGTATGAGACGATGCTTGGGCTTATAATCGGTACAGTTGGCGGTGTATTAGTTGCGATACTACTTTGGGCATCTCCTAGACTTTCAAAAGTCTTAGATCCATTTTTAGTAGTATTAAATGCACTTCCTAAAACAGCTTTAGCACCTATTGTAATCGTTTGGGTAGGGGCTAATATAAAAGGTATAGTTGTGACAGCAATATTGATTTCTATCGTTGTTACAATATTATCTGCATATAATTATTTTATAAATGTTGATGAAGAGAAAATCAAAATGTTGAAGAGTTTTAAAGCCACTAAGCTTCAAATATTATTTAAATTAATATTACCTGCTAATATTGGAAACTTAATAAATATTGTTAAAATCAATATAGGTATGGCTTGGGTCGGAGTAATCGTAGGAGAATTCTTAGTTTCTAGAAACGGAATCGGCTATCTGATTGTATATGGTAGCCAAGTATTTAAACTTGACATAGTTATGATGGGCGTGTTCGTACTTGCCGTTTGCGCTTGGGTAATGTATGAAATTGTGAATATAATTGAAAAATTATATAAGAATTATAGATAATGGAATTTAGATGATTTTAAAGCTAACGCTTATAGGGGCTGTGTATAAGATTTATACATGGCCTTTTATAATGCCTATTTTGTATTTTTCTGAGATAATATTTATTTTTTATATAAATTAAATTACATAATATATAAATAAACTATTATTAACTTAAGTATTTTAATATGCATCTAGAATTGAAATTAAAAATAAGGGGATATTTGGGGGATAATTATGATTAATAAAGTTGATGAAGGTGTATTAATAGATTTATGTGAGCAGTTTAATAAAGTTATATTAGAAGTTTTGGGGTTTTATGGTGAGTTTAGATATAGAGAGGGCGAAAGTGATGATTATTATATTATAAGTAATAAAATTAAAGCTTCTAAAGAGAAGAGATTTGATTTAAATATGAGGCTTTATAAAAATAAAGAAAAAAATGAGTTTTTATATGTATATATATTGTGGTTTTCTGTCAATCCTAAAAAGGTCGGGCTAGGTAGTATTATAATAAACGAAATTATAGAGGTTTTAAAAGCTTGTACTAATTTAGAATTTTTAGTGCTTCATCCTGATGATAATGAAGTTAAATATTTTTGGATGAAAAATAATTTTATGATAAGCGATGGGAAAATAGAAAATAGAATAAATATAAATACTAGAAGAATTCTTATATATAATGTATATTAGATTTAATGTATAAATATATATTAATTTATTTTTTAATAATTATTTTCTATATAATTAGTTTCTATATAATTATTTTATTCAAAACTGGGAAATCTAATAAAAATATAATTTTTACATATTATAAAAACTATCAAAAATAAAAGCTAAAATTTATATTCAAAACAAAAAGTTAAAACTTATAAAACTGTAACAAATGTTACTGAAAAAACAAACAAAAAAAGGTATTATATAGAAGTCACTTTAAAGATAAATTAAAAAATAATTACTTGTATATAGATTTATAAAGGAGGCAAAATGGCTCATTACGGAAATTTACAAAAGATAAGAAACGGCAAAAGAACTTTTGCGATAACTCCTCATATTCCAGGAGGATTTATAAAACCTGATGTACTTATAAAACTAGCTGCTGTTGCTGAGAGATATGGCGGCATCATAAAAATAACATCAGGACAAAGAATATTAATAACTAATTTAAAAGAAGAGGACCTTCCTGCTGTTTGGGACGAACTTGGCATGAAACCGGCTATTGTGACTCAAAATTCACTTAAAAATGTGGAGATGTGTCCATCTAATTTCTGCAAAAGATCAAAATACCCTACACTTGGAATAGGTATGAAACTTAGCAGAGCGTTTCAGGGGATGGAGCTTCCATGCAGAACTAAAATAGGAGTTGCTGGATGTAGAAATTCTTGTGGAAGTGTGTATGCTAAGGATATCGGCGTCTTAGTCGACTTTGACAAGCTGTTTTTCGTTACAGTAGGTGGTAGTGCTGGATTCTACCCTAGAATGGCGGATATCGTCACTCGTGGCTTAACTGAAGATCAAGCTTTCGCTTTAGTAGAAGTCATCTTAAATTACTATAAAGAAAATGCGCTTATGGGCGAAAAATTAGGCGATTTTATAGACAGAATAACAATAGATAAATTTAGAGATGATGTTTTAGAAATAGCTCAATTAGAGAAAAAATTAGAAACAGAATTTAAATAAAATCTCAATTTAAATAAAAGATAAATAAACTTTTACAATAAAGTAAATATAACAGAAATTTTAGCAATAAGGAGTTTTAGAAATGAGTTTATTTTTAGGAAAGATACATTACTGGTTATTTAACAAAATATTATGGTTTGAAAATTTAGAAGAAGAAATAATCAAAACTGCAAAGAATGAAGGGCTTGATATAGAAGGTGTAAAATCTGAAATAGAAGCTAAATACGGAGCTAAATTAGAAAATAAAAACCTAGAAGAAATAATAGACACTAACAATATACATGGATGGTTACAAGATAGAATCCACAGAGCAGAAGGAAGAATGGCTGCTTGGACTAAATTTATGATTCAAAACGACAAAATATCAGCTTTAGAAAAAGTCTACATAGACCAAGCTAAAGAAGCTGCTAGTGAAGTAACATCTGAAAGAGCTATCGAAAACGCTCCTGAAATATTCAACTGCATGAACGACTATATATTAGACGGTATGCCATGCGACCATGTAAACCAAGTTATAGAATCTGACGAAGATGCTGTTAAATGGGTTAGAAGAATATGCGTTCATAAAGAACTTTGGGCAGAAGAAGGCGTTGATGTAGACGTATTCTACAACCTTAGAGGTCTATGGATAAAAGAATTCGTAAAAGATCTAAATAGTGAATTTGAATATAGAGAATTAGGTCAAAATGAATTTATAATAAGCAAAATAGCATAATAATTAAAATAATTATAATTTAGTGTAATTCTTTTTAAAAAACATTAAAAAACGTAATAATTATAAAAAAAGCATAACAATTATAAAATTGTAAATAATATTTGTGTACTCGACCAACTTCAATCAACTTCATGTGAAGTGATATTTGTATAGTCTATAACTTGTTAGTAGGGATTGGAAGTGCACCAAGAAAGCCCCATTAAAAATGGGGCTTTTTTGTGTGTTTAAGTAATATCCGAAGTCGTTGCGCTATGAGCGAAGTGAATTTTAAAGCAATGTACGAAGTCATTGGTGATAGAATTTTTGATTTATACTCATTTTTAAAACAGGTTGTACATAATTTATATTGTGGAGGTGGAGCGATTGAATAATATTAAAGATTTTATAATAAAAGAGCTTCTGATAGTAATCATAATGGGGTGCGTCTACACTAATATCGAGATGATTTTTAGGGGGTATACTCATCCATCCATGATAATAGTAGGCGGCCTGTGCGGTATGCTAGCTGGTCTTATAAACGATATAACGCCGGAGATGAAGATGTATAAACAGTGTATTTTGAGCGCTATTATTATAACTATTATAGAATATATTTCAGGATATATTCTAAATATCAAATTAGGACTGAATATTTGGGACTATAAAAATTTAAAATTCAATATAAACGGACAAATTTCGCTTATATTCAGTTTGGCATGGGTGTTTTTAAGCTATTTTGCGATAAAATTCGACGATATGCTTAAAAATGATTTGTGTAGAAAAACTGTAATAAAAGGCAAGAGCAAATAGAAATAAATCATTTAAATGTTAAAATAAAAAATGAAAATAGATAATCAAGATTAAACTAAAAGAAACAATTAAAAAGACAAATAATTGAGGAAATTTTCAACAATCTCTAGTATTATTAAAGTATATTTAAATAATATAGGGGGATAATACTATGGCCAATGAAACTATAAAGTGCAAAAGATGTAAAAGTGACGCTAAAATTATAAGTGCTTCACAAAATTTATGGAAAATGAGCTTATATTCTATAATATGCGCAGTAATATTTTACTTTATACCAATTATGTCATTTATTTCACTTGTCTTTTTAGGACTTGCTGTGATGATGGCGATAGCAGGGATTTATATGAAGTTTAAAGGAGGAGCAATCGTCCAGTGTAGTAAATGCAATGCCAGATATAAAATAAATAAGTATGACTATGATCAATATAAAAAAGAAAAAGAAAAAAGCGAAGATAAAAGTTAAATATATATAATTGGAGAAAACGGATATAAAAATCTATAAATAATAAGAATATAAATATAAAAATAAAAATAATAAGAGTAATAAACAATAAGTAATAAGCAATAAATAGTAAGTAACAAGAAACAAATAGTGATTAGTAAAAATAAGTAAAAAAATAAAGCTTCTAAAAATAGGAGCTTTATTTTTTTATCTTAAGGAAATTATATATTATCTGGTTTGTGGTTTATATTAAATCTAATATTGAATTTGTAGATATAAAATAAATTAAAAACCTGCAAATAGCAACAATGCAGGGTAAGATATAAAAAATCAAGTTGCTTCGCAATAGGAAAACGTTTACAAAAATATCAAAAAAATCACTTATTCAGCTTAAAAAATGCCGAGTAAGTGATTTTAATCCAAGTAAAACGATTACATTTGTTAAATAAAATACTATTAGTCCATCCCGCGCTAAATACAGAAAACAGCGCTATGAAAGGGTTATCCCTACGGGCGAAACAAATGTAGGGACAGGAGATTTATCAAAACTCCATCCTAACAAAAGATTTTTACTTTTAAATATTTAAACTATACTTATATATTACCACAAATTTAAGAAAAATAAATAAAAATTTAACAATTTTTTATTAAAATTTTATCAATCTTTTTTCAAAGGGCAAAACTTGTACAATTCTAAAAAAAATACAAAAAATCTTAAAATTACTAAAAAGTAATAAAAATAAATAAATAATTGAGAATCGAAAAAAATTTTATTGTTAATATTTTAAAAATATAAAAATTTTTATATGTGATAATAAGGATTTGTAATCAATAAATACGTTGAAATTAAGCCATTTTAGAAAGAGAAGTTTTATTTTTAGAGCGAATTTAAGAAATTTTCTAAAAATAACATAATTATTACAATAATTAAAATGCCTATTTTTCTATAATAATAGTATAAACATTATACAAATCTAAAATATATTGAAAGGGAGAAAATCCCTATATTCAATATAATCAAAATAATGTGAATCCCACAATTGTATAGTTTTATTTGATCTATTTAATGGGTCGTGTAATACGCCTCTTGTCAACTTTTACGACCCAGAGAAATTTTTAAGTTTATATCTATAGGAGGTGGAGTTAATTTTACAGTAAAGTAGATAAAATAATTTAGTTTAAAAGGGTTATGAAAAATATATAAAAAGTAAACAAATATAAAAAAATAAAAATTCAAAAGTAAAGTAATAGAAAAAATTAAATGACATTATATATAAAATTAAATAAAATCACAATATTATAGCTACAATAAAAAAATTATGTAAATAAAACTCTAATTAATAGAGAATTTGTATTAAATTTGGTTATGAAAAAACAATTAGGGGGAATATCTTATGATTATAGTTGGTGAATTGATAAACTCAAGTAGAAGAGCAATAAAAGAAGCGATTGATAAAGGCGATATCGAATATATAAAACAAGTAGCTGTTGACCAAGAAGAAGCTGGAGCTACATATATAGACGTAAACGCCGGTACATTTGTAGGAACTGAGACTAAACACTTAAAATGGATGATTGAAAATATTCAACAAGTAGTTGATATACCATGTTGTATAGATTCTCCAGATCCAAAGGCCTTAGAAGCTGCTTTACAAATACATAAAGGGACTGCAATGATAAACTCCATATCTTTAGAAGAAGATAGATACGACGCTGTACTTCCAGTTGTGGCAGGAACTGATTTAAAAATAGTCGCTTTATGTATGAGCTCAGAAGGAATGCCTGAAACTTGTGAACAAAGATTAAAAATAGCTGATAAATTAGTAAATGGTTTAGTTAAAAACAACGTACCAATCGACAATATATATGTAGACCCATTAGTTCAACCTATAGGTACTGACGATACTTATGGATTTGAATTTTTAGACTCTGTAGCAGCTATTACGACTGAATTTAAAGGAATTCATACAATGTGTGGACTAAGTAATATATCATTTGGGCTTCCAGAAAGAAAATATATAAACAGAAACTTCGCAGTAATGGCTATTGCTAGAGGTCTTGATGGACTTATTATAAATCCACTTGATAGAGATATGATGGGAAGCATTGTTACAGCAGAAATGCTTGCAGGTAGAGATGAATATTGTGCAGAATACCTTCAAGCATTTAGAGCTGGTATAATTGGAAATCCTAAGCAATTAAATACTTTATAAATATGTAAATATTATTGAAAATTTGTTAAAAGTGTTGTTCTAGTTTAAATAAGGGCAACACTTTTGCTTTTAAATAACAAATTTAGATAAAAAATTCGCTATGCTAATAACACCAACGAATCAAAGATTCCGTTGCTTAAAATTTGATACGCTCATGGCGCCAACGAATCGGAGATTCCGTTGATTAAAAAATTAAAAATTGAATACTAAAAATCTTACAATTTTATATGGTTTTAATTCTTATGTTTTTGGAGTAGCACCTTTTCTGCTAGTTTTGCAGCTGACGCCGCATCTGCAGTGTAGTAATCGGCATTTATTCTTTTGGCAAAGTTGCTTGTTACTGGGGCTCCGCCTATCATAAATATGTATTTATCTTTTATGCCTGATTTTCTAAACTCTTTTATAACTTCGCCGATTTCGGGCATAGTTGTTGTAAGCAAGGCGGAAAGACAGACTAAGTCAGCGTTTACTTCTTCGGCCTTTTGTAGAAAATCTTTTGCTGATACATCTACTCCTAAATCATAAACATCAATGCCAATGCCACGAAGTGTAATTTTGACTAAGTTTTTGCCGATATCGTGGATGTCTCCTTTGACAGTACCGATTACGGCAGTGCCTATAAATTGTGCACCAGTTAAAGATAAGAGAGGTTCTAAAACTTTTATACCTGCAGTCATTGCTTTACCGGCAAGTAACATCTCGGGTACGTAGATTTCATTATTCTTAAATTTTATACCTACTTCATTTAAAGCTGGGATAAGACCTTTGTTTAATATAACAGAGGCGTCTATACCATCTGCTAGAGCTTCTTGAACGAGTTTATTAGTCATTCGGGCGTTACCCTTTTGTACATTTTGTGAGAGCTTACTAAAATCCATATTATAACCTCCTATAAACCTATAAGTAACGAAATATTTATAGTATTTGTTACTAGTTGATATTTTCTTATATATAATTAAATTATAGGTAGAAAATGAGATATAATCTATCACTTATTAGTATATAAAATTGTAAAATTTTTGGAAATGAATAAAGTCTGGAGGGAATAAAAATGAAGGAAAATAAAATTAATGTAAAGATAATACTTGAAGATGGTGAAAAGGTATGTAAGGCCAATATAGGCGACAATCTTTTAGATGTTATAAGAAAAAATAATATAGATTTTGATACACCGTGTAATGGAAACGGTAGCTGTGGTAAATGTAGATGCAGATTGAGAGAAAATACAGAAATAGGAGTATCAAGTAAAAAGCATTTGAGTGAAGCTGAATTAAATTCTGGTGTAAGGCTTGCTTGTGATACTAAAGTTATGAATGATTTGACAGTAGAGCTTTCAAACAAAATCAAAGATATGACTGTTTTGATAAGTGGTGTAGAAAAAGAATTTAAAATAAACCCTTCTATTAAAAAACACTACATAGTGTTAGAAAAACCTACTTTAGACGACCAGAGAGACGATTTAATGAGAATAAAAGACTTCTTAAAAGAATCCTTTAATTTAGAAAATATAGATATAGATTTAAATATACTTAGAAAAATACCTAAAGCAATTAGAAAAGATGATTATAAGTTTACTATAACTTTATTTGACAACAAAATTATAGATATCGAGCCATCAGATACAACAAAAGACAACTATGGTCTAGCAATCGATATAGGTACTACTACAATCGCTGTATATTTGATGAGTCTTTATGATGGACGCCAAATAGATGTAATTTCTGAGGTTAATAATCAAAGAAATTACGGTGCAGATGTTATATCTAGAATCAATTATACGATAGAAAATTCTGATGGACTTAAAAAACTTAAAGGTTCTATAGTGAGTCAAATCAACGACATAGTTAAAAATATAGGCAAGAGAAACAATATAAATATAGATAATATATACGATACAGTAATAGTTGGAAATACTACTATGATTCACCTTCTTTTAGGAATAGATCCAGAATATATAGCAAAAGCACCTTATATTTCAGGATTTACTGAAGCTATGAATTTCAGTCCAAAAGATATAGGATTTAGCTTCAAATCAAATATAAGTATAATGCCGGGCGTATCTAGTTATGTCGGCAGCGATATAACAGCAGGTATATTGTCTTCTGGTATGTTGGAATCAGAAAAATACTCATTATTACTAGACTTGGGGACTAATGGAGAGATGGCACTAGGTAACAAAGACGAGGTTATAACTTGTTCCACTGCGGCTGGGCCTGCGTTTGAAGGGGCAAATATTAAATACGGTGTAGGAGGCATTTTGGGAGCTATAAGTGAGATAGATTTATCTAAAAAAAATAAGATAAAGACAATTGGAAATAAACCACCTTGCGGTGTGTGCGGTTCAGGGGTTTTAGATGCCGTTTCTGAGATGATTAAATACTCATTGATAGACGAAACTGGTAGGATGTTTGATGAAGAAGACGACTTTGAATTTGAAGAATATGAATATTTGACTAAAGATTTAGTAGAAATTGACGGTATGAAGCAATATATTTTGGCTAAAGATCAAAATGGAGATATTATATCATTTACTCAAAAGGACATAAGAGAAGTTCAACTTGCAAAGGCTGCTATTAATGCTGGTATACAGATATTAGTTAAGGAAAAGAATTTAGATTTTAACGATATAGAATGTCTATACTTAGGCGGTGGATTTGGAAACTATATGAATGTCAAAAGTTCGCTACAAATAGGTATGATACCTCTAGAATTAGATGGAAAGATTAAATCCATCGGAAACTGTGCAGGTAGTGGAGCAAAAATGTACTTATTGTCTAAGGAATATAGAAATTTAATAGTAAATAAGATAAATACATCAAAATATATAGAATTATCTAATAGAAAAGAGTTCCAAGAATACTTTGTAAATGGAATGATGATGGAGAGAATCTACGAGCCAGCACAAAAATCTCAAACAGAAGAAGCTGCTGTAAGCTCAATTTAATATGCGTTTTGGATACAAATATAATAAATATTTTCGCAGTAATCTAAAAAAAATCCAAAATAATCAATAAAGTTTTATAAAATATAAAAAATAATTTTATAAAATACATTTTTTCAAAAAGTAAAAATATATATAAATAAAATTTTTAAAAACTAATAAGCCTTAAATGTTGTAATTTCAATATTTGAGGCTTATATATTAAAAAAGCTAAAAGGTTTAATAAAAAACAATATAAATTACAATAATTATATTTTAAAAAATACTATTATTTAAGTATAAAAGATAAACAAATCACAAAGAAAGTCAAAAGCATAAACAAAACTTTCTAATATGACAACACGAATCATCATTAAGTAGATTTTAATAATAGTATTTTAATAATTTGGTTAGGGGGAAGGATTTATGGAATTAAGAGAACTTTCATTAGCAGTACAAAAAGGTAGTGGAAAACAATCAAAACAATTAGTTAAAGAAGCTTTAGAACAAGGTATAAAACCTGCTGATATATTAAACGATGGTTTGATTTCTGCAATGGGTGAAATAGGCGATAAATTTAAAGAAGGACAAATATATGTTCCAGAAATGTTAATCGCAGCTAAAGCAATGCAAGCTGGACTTAAAGTTTTGGCTCCATCTCTAAAAGCTGAAGGTGTTGAACCAATAGGAAAAGCAGTTATAGGTACTGTAAAAGGTGATTTACACGATATAGGTAAAAACTTAGTTAAGATGATGATGGATGGCGCTGGTATAGAAATGGTCGACTTAGGTGTTGACGTTCCAGAAGAAAAATTTGTTGAAAAAGCTGAAGAAATAGGAGCAGATATAATTTGCTTATCAGCTTTACTTACAACTACAATGCCGGCAATCGAAACTACTATAAAAGCATTTGAAGAAAAAGGAATTAAAGATAAATATATATTCATGATAGGCGGTGCTCCAGTTTCAGAAGAATACGCAAAACAAGTACATGCAGATTACTATACTACTGATGCAGCAGCTGCAGCAGATGTAGCTAAAAATGTACTTAAATCTAAAAAATAATATAGGCGTTTAAACAATCTGAAAAATAAATAATTATATTGGGAGGAACGGTTATGAGTATAAAATTTAATAAATTGGCATACGATTCAGTTGATGATTTTGTTTATGGTTCTTGTAAGAAACCAGTAATAACTAAAAGCGGTTTAATAATAGGTGGTGGCGAAGTTTATCCAGAATTAAACTTCACATTGCCATCAATGATAGTTAATGAAGATAGTATAAAAGATGCATACCAAATATACAAAGATATGACAAATGGTATATTAAATAGAGCTAGAGAATTATATGCACCAGGAGTAGTTATAGAATATGAAACTCTTCCTGAATTTACTGAAAATCCTAAATGGGGTATTGAAGTAAGTAAGATAATAGTAGATACTATGAAAGAATACGAAGCTAAATACGGTCTAAAATCTGCTTATAGAGCTACTCCAAACGACTTAAGAGAGATGAATAGACCTCCAATTATGAGAAGCGGTAAGTATTGGGAAGCTATGATTGAAAGCTTCGCTGGTTGCTCACAAGCTGGCGCTGACTTTATATCTGTTGAATCTACTGGTGGTAAAGAGTTAAACGACGAAGCTTTAGTAAATGCAGATATTAAACAAGTTATATTTGCACTTGGAGTTTGTGGATGTAGAGATATGAAATTCTTATGGAAAAACATAGCTGATATTTGTAAAGCTAATGGCTCACTTCCAGCAGGGGATTCTGCTTGTGGATTTGGTAATACTGCTATGGTACTTGCTGAAAGAGGTATGATACCAAAAGTATTTGCAGCAGTAGTGAGAGTTGCTACAGTTGCTAGAGCTTTAGCTGCTTTTGAAGAAGGAGCTGTAGGCCCATCTAAAGACTGTGCTTATGAAGGTATTTATCTAAAAGCAATTACAGGCTCTCCTATATCTTGTGAAGGTAAATCAGCTGCTTGTGCTCACTTATCTCCAATAGGTAATATAGCAGCTGCTGTAACTGATTTATGGTCTAATGAATCTGTCCAACAAGTTAAATTATTAGCTGAAATGGCACCAGTTGTATCTATAGAACAATTAATTTACGATACAAGACTTATGAATACTGCTACTAAGAAAGGATTTAGAAGAGAATTTAGAGATTTACTTGCTGAATCTGATGCACCACTTGATCCTCAAGCTTACGTATTAAAACCACAAGTTGTATTTGATATAGCTGGCGAATTAGTCAAAGCTGAAAATTCATTTGAAATGACTAAGTTAGGTGCTAAACTTGCTCTTGATAAGATAACTGAAGCTGTAAATAGTGGTGAAGTTTATGTAGAAGAAAGAGAAAAGAAATGGCTAGATATCATAGGAAATCAAATTGAAGATATAGCAGATGATGAATTAGAATTTTATGACGATATGCAAGATGAATTAGATATGGATAAATTTATACCAGCTGAATACGGCTTATAAAATTTAATCTAATATAAATTAAAATAAATCTTATAAATAAAAAGCTTATAATTTTAAACTAAATAAACTTAAGCTGTCCCAAAGTAACTATCTCAAATTTTGGGACAGTTTCTCTATATATTACAGGAAAAATCTTTTTAAATTACAGGATAGGCGTTTAGGTTTTAAAAAATGTTTTAGGGTGGTTAAATCTTTTAAAATAAGGGTGGTATGGCTTATGAAGGTAAAATTAGATATTGTATCGGGATTTTTAGGAGCAGGAAAGACTACTCTTATAAAAAAACTTGTGACTGAAGGTTATAGTGACGAAAAAATCGTCGTCTTAGAAAATGAATTTGGAAAAGTAGGAATTGATACTGACATACTCAAAAATACTGGTGTCGAAGTAGAGGAAATAACAGCAGGATGTATTTGCTGTAGTTCGTCGGGGGATTTTCTCTCTTCAATAGAAGATATAATAAATAAATTTAATCCTGATAGGATAATTGTAGAACCTACAGGTGTCGCAAAATTAAGCGAGATATTAAGAGCGTGTAACGATTTTAAATTTAAAAATCTATTTAAAATCAATAATATTATCTCTGTATTAGATGTAAAGCGATTTGACTTTGTATCTTCATACTCCAAGGTATTTGTGGACGATCAAATTGTAGTATCAAAAACTATTGTTTTAAGCAAAAATACAGGTGTTGATATAAAATATATTGAAGGGATGTATTCGTATATCAAAAATATAAATATAAATGCAAATATTATAAACGAAGATATTTACAATATAAGTGGGCGAAATTTGATTGAAGCTATTGAAAATAAAATACAAGACTACGACATGTTAAAAATATTAGATAAACTAGATAAGGACGAGACGAGAAATCCATATCATTTTTCTACATTGGAATTTAAAACAAAGAAATCTATAGATTATAGCGATATAAAGCTCATCTTTAAGTGTTTTGAAGATGAGGATACTTATGGCAAAATCGTAAGGGGAAAAGGGATTTTGCAAAATAGAGATAAAAATTGGTACAAATTTGATTATGTTGAAAATGAAATAAATGAAGAAAGCTATTATAAAGAAGAAAGTGGAGCGATTTGTATTATAGGATACAAATTAAACAAGAAAAATATCTTAAATTTATTTGAATAAAATAAGTTAAAAACAAATATAGCTTTTAAATAATTTAAATTTATTTATTTTAATTTTATTTATATCTTTTTAAAATAGACTTTTCTTATGAAATAAGTTATAAGGAAAGTCTATTTTATATTATCCATTTTGACGATATTGTTTAGGAGTCATTTTCGTCAAGTTTTTAAATACTTTTGAAAAATAGCTTTGATCTTCAAAGCCGACTTCCATAGCTATTTCTACTATAGAAGAATCAGTATTTTTAAGTAGCAGTTTGCTTTGCTCGATTCTTATTTTATTTAAATAATTTGAAAAGCTTACGCCTACTTCTTTTTTGAATACACTCGAAAAATAAGACGGGTTTAGATGTACTATATTAGCGACTTTTTCTAAATTTATATCTTCGTTGTAATGTTCATTTATATATGATATACATTTTTGGATTAATACAGGGTTTTTAGACTCGTTAAAGTTAAATACATTTTGAGTAAAGCTATCTAGCATGTGAACAACCCAATAAGATAAATCTTCGATATTTTTTATATTTGATATTTTATATAAAAACTTGCTATTTAAGTCTATTATCGTATTTGAGTCGGCTCCGCCGTCTATAGACGCCCTAGACAACAATGTGCAAAGCTCTAATGTCTTTGATTTTATTACATTTATATTGTTTCCTGAGGCAAATAAAATACGACCTATCATATCGTTTAGGATATTTTTAGCTCCTATAACGTCCCCATTTCTAACTTTTAATAATAATTCCTTTTCTGTTTCATAAGAGTAAAATTCTACATTTTGCTCATCTTTAATAATCTGTATTTTTTCATTTAAATCAGATTGATGAGAAGCTATTAATCTCTTTCTTTCAAGCTCTTTTTTCTCATCACTTAAAAGACTATAAACTACAATAAACAACAAGTTGCCTAGATGCCTAACTCTTGTAGGGTCTATAACTTGAATACTTCTTATTTTAGATTCTACCATCCCAAGATATTTTAAATCTATATTGAATTTTTGCATAATTTCAGAAATCATAAGTTCATCAGAAAAATCCATAAGTATAGGACCAGCTAGCACAGAACCTCTAAATACACCTTTTTTTATAACTGGAACAGTATAGTGAATAAGCCCAGCAGGACAAAAGAATGTATAAGCTTCTCCTAACGCTTCTGATTGTTTAGCTGCATATAGATGAGTTTGAGAACAGGGGTTCATATCTCCTGTAAACTCTTTGAAAAATTTGCAAAAAGGTTCTTCATTCCCAATTGAATACACAGAACTTCCGTTTTCATCTAGTAAGACAAGTGGAATATTAGTAGAATAAGAATATGTAGTTAGTGCCTCTTTTAAACTTTCTAAAAATTTTTCTTTCATTACACTTATCACCACAACTTCATATTTTAATTACTTTAATTTATATAAAAAATTCACTACGTTCATATCGCCAACGACTTCGTCCGTTGCTTAAAAATCGCTTTGCTCATGACGCCAACGAATCGGAGATTACGTTGCTTAAAAATCGCTTTGCTCATGACGCCAACGACTTCGTCCGTTGCTTAAAATTCGCTAGAATTAAAAAAGTTATCTTCTTACTATGTATAAATTTTTAAGTGAATTTCATTTTATATATCCTATAAATAAACATATTATTATACAATTCGATTTTTGCAATCTAAATCCCTTCTTAATTCAAATTATATTTTTAATAAAGTTAAAGATAACTCTTTAGTAAAATATTTATAAATCTTAAAAATGTTATGATTTCGTGATATAATGTAAGGAAAAATTTATAGATTTTATACAATATAAGATGTATATTATCTATAATGACTAAATGATAAGGGGGATAGAGATGATATTAAACAAAAAATTTATACCACTGTTTTTATCTTTATCACTAGTACTTCCTAATATAGGACCTATTTATTCTTATGCTGAAGTAAAGGCAACTTTTAAGAAGGAACAAAAAAAGATTGAAACAGAAAACAATCAAAAACAAAGAGTATCAAATCAACTAGAAGATAAGTTTGATTTAGAAAAAGTATCAGGAAGTTATGTGGCAAAACACATAAATAAATACAACTCTAAAGAAAACTTTGAGTATGCTGTAAAAGAAGTTTTAAATTATTATTATGACAAAGAACAAAGTAAAAAGATAAATCAATTTAAAGCAGTTATAGACTCTAGGGCAGATGATTTAATAAAAGATTACGAAGATGCATCAGAAGAAAAACAAAGTGATGAAGAGTTAGGTTATAAACCTGGTGAAGTCATTGTTGAATTTGAAAATGATGTAAATAAAGAGTTAAAAGAAGCTGTTGTAGACAATCTAGACGGAGAAATAGAACAGCTTATGGGAAAAAATATAGGTGTAGTCGATATATCAAACTCTGAAACTGTAGATAAGGCGATAGAAAACTACGAAGACAGTAGTTTTATAAAATCAGTACAGCCTAATTTCTCATATAAAACTACGTCTAGCTCTAGTACATATAAAGCTACAACTAGTACTAATGATGAGTACAGCAAGGCACAATACTATTTAAAAAGTTTAAAAATATACGAAGCTTGGGACTACTTAAAAGACTACAAAACATCTAAAGTAAAAGTAGCAGTACTAGATACTGGTATGGATGTAAATCACCCTGACTTAAAAAGCAATTTATATCTTGCAGTAGATGCTGAAAACAACTATTCTCAACTTACTAAAGATAAAAACTATCATGGGACGCATGTATCTGGAATATTGGCAGCTACAACTAATAATGCTATCGGTATTTCAGGTATTGGAAACAACAATATAGAGCTTATGAATATAAATGTATTTTGGGGAAACAAAAACAGCGCAGAAGCTTTTACAAGCGATATTTTAAACGGATATAATTACGCCGTTAAAAAGGGCGCACAAGTTATAAATATGAGTCTTGGTAGATTGGTAGACGATAATTTTTATGAAGATGCAGATAAAGAACAAGATAAATTATTAGAGCAGGCTATAAATAACGCCAAAGCAAAGGGAATTGTCACTGTTTGTTCAGCAGGTAACAACAACAGCACTATGAAGTTTTATCCTGCTGATTTTGACTCTTGTATATCTGTAATAAATATAGATCAAAACGACCAAAAGGCGGCTGATTCAAATTACGGAACTAAAAAGGATATATCTGCATATGGAGTAGATATATACAGCACAATTCCTTATACCAATGGACAAAGATATATGTATGACAGCGGAACGTCTATGTCGGCGCCAATAGTGTCTGGTATTGTGGCTATGATGAAGTCTAAAAATCCAAACGCTACAGTAGACGAAATAAAATCAGCTCTATATTCTACGGCTGACGATATAGGTAGACCGGGAAAAGACAGTTATACGGGATACGGCAAGGTAAATGCCTTAAAAGCAGTAAAAGCTATAGGCGGTGGAACACTTATAAATAAACAAAATACAAGTACAGACAACAAAAACAATACATCTGTACCTAATAAAAATAACACTACAAATAATAAGAATAACACCACTGTCGACAAAAATAATAATATAGCTAATAAAAATAATACAACTGTAAACAAAAACAATGCTACAACTAATAAAAATAATACGGTAGCTAAAAAGAATATGGCTACACTTACGATAAATACTTTAAATTCATCTAGTACATATATAAGCGGTAAGGCATTAAGCTCCGCTACTATTAAAGTATATAACTCAAAAGGCAAGGTTATAGCTTCTGGCAAAGCTTCAAATAATAAATACAGTATTAAAATACCTAAGCAGCCTGGCGGCTCTACTATAAAAGTAGTAGCTTCTAAGACTAATTACAACTCAAAGAGCGCTACAACTACAGTATTAAAACAATTTGGCTCTTTAACATGTAACAATATATATAAAACTAGCACGAGTATAAGTGGAACAGGAACAAAAAACGCCACTATAAAAGTTTATGTAAATAAAAAGCAAGTGGGAAAACAGACTACAGTAAATTCTAAAGGAAAATACAAGGTATTTATTCCAAAACAAAAGAAAAATACTGTGATAACTATTCAAATGTCTAAATCAGGATATGTTACGAAGAGTATTAATAGGACTGTAAAATAAATAATTTTAAAATGTAAATAGATCTTTACTTAAAATTATTAAATGACATAAAAATAATAAAAATCCCCCTATATAGAGTGTTCTACTATATAGGGGGATTTTTTAATTCTAATGAAAGCTAATTTAAAGAAATATACAAAATCGCCCTCGCCATGAGCGAAGCAAATTTAAAGCAACAGCATCTTCGATTTGTTGGTGCTATGAGCGAAGCGAATTCTAAGCAACGGAATCTTTGATTCGTTGGCGTCATGAGCGAAGCGAATTTTAAATCACATATTTTATAAAGCTATCTGGAAAAATCTCTTTAATCTCTTTTTTAAAGAAATCCTTCATATCGTCTAATTCTTCTTTAGAATATACGTATTTGCCGTATCCAAATTGACCGTATTTAAATTTTCTATCATCATCATTCATAGGCAATGTAGTCTCTGGATATATTTCGTTTATTCTATTTTTTGCTTTTGTAGTGTATCTATGAGATATCACTTCAAATATAATGCTTTGATTAAAATCTTTTGGGAGTTTTTCTTTTATACTTTTAATTAAATCTCTGTATTCATCTTTCCAATTTTCATAAAGAAATACGGGTGCGATTATAAAACCTATTTGGTATCCTGCATTAGCTACTTTTACAGCAGCTTCAATTCGCTTGCTGGCAGAAGCTGTATAATGTTCGTAAATGTCGATTATTTTTGGTGTATTTATGCTAAATCTAATTTCTGTGTGGTTGTTGTGGTTTGCATCTAATAAACTATCTACATCATTGTATTTAGTCACAAATCTAAAGCGAGCTTTTTCTTCTGCTCCCATAAATTCTATCGTTTTTCTCAAAGAATGAGTATAGGGTTCAAGTGGTATAGGGTCGGATGTCGCCGCACCTTCAAATATAGTTACAGCAGGCGATCTTTCGTCTATATATTCTTTTGCTTTTTTTAAGATATCGTCTATATTGACAAACACCCTTATATAAGGCTTATCGCCTAATTGAGTATTTAGATAGCAGTATTCACATCTTCCCATACAGCCGCTGACTAAAGGCAGTTGATAATTTGCAGATGGCTTACATGTTTGAAACTTTAGACTTTTACGATAACCGACGACTAATGTCTCTTTTCCGGATCTGTATTGTTCATATAAGTTGTCTCCAGGGATATTGCTTTTGATTCTGTTAGAACTTGCATTTATAATTTCAACATTTGGAATGTCTTTTACTTTATTGAAGATATTTTGACCTATTTCAGTATCTAATGAACCTTTTTCAAATATAACCCTTTTAGGAATAAACATTATATCACCTCTTAATACGTTTTTCTTTTATTGTTTGTTTATTTGAATTTTAAATACAGATAAAAATTATAAATCTTTAGGTACTATAACGCCCAATCTTTTGGAGTTTTTTATGGCTTCTTGTGTATTTACTTTTATATGAAATAAGGTTTGGTTGTAATCTAAAATTATGTTTTCTTTTGATGTTGCTTTTGGAATATCTTTATTTAAACAGATATATTTGTAAATTTCTCCTTCTAATGCCTCTTTTATAGATGTATAACAATCGTCTAAGTTATCGTCATATACTGTAACTTCTTCAAAGTCGTATATTCTAATTTCGTAGTCATCACTACTGTGATTTATTATTATTGCTGGAAATTCATAGTTTTCTTCGTACATAATACCCCTCCTAATTATTATATAAGTTAATTATGGCAGTTTTATGTATTTTTTGTCAAATTTTCAAATAATGTGGAGCATTATTATTTTTTTTGAATAGAATATAGTAAATGGGGTGATATTTATGGATTTGAGTCAATATACTCAATATATGGTTCCATTGGTTATTGGTTTTTGTATGTGCATAGGTTATGTAATTAAAACAAGTTTAGATTTTATTCCCAACAAGTATATTCCTTTGATTATGCTAATGGTTGGGGTAGTTATAAATGTATCACTAAATGAGAAGATTACAGCAGAAATCGTAATTGCAGGAGCATTAAGTGGTCTGGCGAGCATTGGTACGCATCAAACATGTAAATGTTTGAATCGCCGAAGAGAAGGCTGCAATGAAAACAAAGCAGATAAAAAAGACATACAAAAGAAACAAGATGAAGATCTTAAAAATTGACAAATGAAGTAATATGTAGTAATTAATCCAAATTCGATTACTATTATTACTATAAAAAATAAATTTAGGGCCTACATTGTATGATCTGATATAAGAGCACTAAATGGTGTAGGTTCTTCTTAATAAGTATATTAAATGGAAAATGAATATCTTAGAAGCCAAATTTTTAAAATATTACTCCATTGTTTACATGCCTATACAGTATTTTATAAAAAATATAGCGACAACGACTTCGTACGTTGCGAAATTAAAAAATCTTTATTTTTTAAATAAAGATTTTTTTGTTATAGTTGTAAAATATCAAGAATATGGATAAAATTTAAATATATTTAATCAATATAAACCTAAGCAAAAGACAGAGTCTACACAAATATATAAAATTTTAAGAAGACAAAGTCAATAGCTATAGACAAAGTGAATTAATTGAAAGGATAGGGAATACAATGACTTTAAAAATTTGTTTGGCAGTAATTATAACATTATTACTTGTATTAATAATTGCATCAATTTTTGTCGGAAACTTTTTTTACAACTTAGCTATAAATCCAAATTCATCAAAGAAAATGATTTTTAGCAATGATGGGCTAAGTCACCACGAGCTAACACCAGAAGAAGAATGGCTTGAAAAATCATCTAAATTTGAAGAAGTATTTGCAACTTCATTTGACGATCTTAAATTACATGGTTACCAAGTACTAAACAAAGACACACATAAATGGGCAGTGACTGTTCATGGATATATGGCAGATGCATTTAGCCTTAGTACAAAGGCTTTTCACTACTATAACGAGGGATATAATGTATTAGCTATGGATTTAAGAGGACATGGAAAAAGCAAGGGAAATTATATAGGAATGGGATATCACGATGCAAAAGATCTTATAAAGTGGCTTGAATATATAATTTCAAAAGACAAAGAAGCTGAAATATTAATACACGGTGTATCTATGGGAGCTGCAACTGTTATGATAGCATCTTCACTAGATAATCTACCTCAAAATGTAAAAGTAATAATAGAAGACTGCGGATATACGACAGCTTTGGAACAATTTAAATATCAATTAAAAAAATTATTTAATATGCCGTCATTTCCAATATTAAATATAGCAAATTTAATGGTAAAAATAAAATCAGGATACTTCTTAAATGACGCATCTCCAATAGAGGCAGTAAAAGAAGCTAAAGTTCCTATTATGTTTATACATGGAGATGATGATAAGTTTGTACCATTTTATATGCTAGACGAGCTTTATGAAGCATGTAGCAGCGAAAAGCAAAAATTAGTTATACATGGGGCGAGCCACGCACACTCAGAAGACGAAAATCCTGAAAAGTATTGGAAGGAAGTCGACGCATTTATAAATAAATATATATAGAGTATAAACTACATCTAAAATATGATTTATACTTAATAAATTGAGAAAGGGGTTAATAGATGAAAATATACACTAAAAGCGGGGACAAAGGGACAACTTCCTTAATAGGAGGAAACAGAATAGAAAAAGACAGCATAAGAGTAGAGGCTTATGGAACAATAGACGAATTAAACTCTTATATAGGTCTTTGTTATCATTATTTAAAAAATGAAGATAGAGATGCTTTGAGAAAAATCCAAACTAAATTATTTGATGTGGGGGCAGAGCTTTCATCTTTAAATTATAAAAGACTAAAAACCATTTTAACAAGTGAAGATGTAGAAGAATTAGAAAATTTAGTAGATTATTATACATCAAAAGTAGAAAAAATAAACGAATTTATAATACCAGGAACATCTCTTTGCTCAGCTAATTTACATATAGCGAGAACAATATGTAGAAGGGCAGAAAGAAGGATAACTACTTTATCAAAACAAGATGAAATAAATCCTGAGCTTCTAAAATATATAAATCGATTATCCGACTTTTTATATATACTAGCTAGATATAGCGAAGACGATATAATACCGATAAAATTTTAAAATATAAGAAAACTCCAAAGTTTATTTACTTTGGAGTTTTTGTATTTAGCTTCCTATTAAGTATTGGTACTTTAACGCTTGAAGAAAGCACATTGTAATTTAATATCTCTTCTTGTGTCATTAAGAAGTTATCTTCTCTACACGCTCTTATAAACACTTTTGTAGAGTAGATGTTTTGAGCTAATAGTTTTAGTGAAGGATGTTCTTTAAATAACATTAAAATCACAGCCAACATAACTATATAGACTTTAAGCGATAAATAGAAAAAGTGGCGTTTAAATTTATTATATTCGCCAGATTCTTGTAAAAATAGACGAATAAGAGCATAAGCCTTCATATAATCATTTTGTGTTTGTAGAGATATACTTCTAACTATGCTTGTCTTTCTAATTCTGTAGTAATATAGTGCGTCGTTTATAACGGCTATTTTATCAGCTTTATACATTAATTGTGACATAACAGCAAAATCTTCAAATTTCATATTTGGAAATGTGCTGTAGTTTTCAAATATTTCTCTTTTCCATAATTTATTCCATAAATAAGAATGAATTAAGTTATCTGGAATTAATCCCTTTAATATTTCATGTTTATCAAATACACCCCTTCTAAACTTGTAAAGCACAGGTTTAGCTAGATTTATTTGTTCGTAATATCTATAAAAATTGCAAATTACTATATCGCTTCTAGTATCTATAGCTGCGTCATATAATCTGCTTAAGTAGTTTTCTCTTACAAAGTCATCACTATCTAAAAAAGCTAGGTATTCACCTTTTGCGTGCTTTAGTGCAGTATTACGAGTTGTTGCAACACCGCTGTTTGCTTGATTTATTACTTTTATTTTTGAAGATTTATTTTCATATTCCCTTAAAATCTCAATTGAGTTGTCACTAGACCCGTCGTTTACACATATAACCTCATAAGCTTTAAAGTCCTGATTTAATATAGAATCTAGACAGCGAGGTAAGTATTGTGCTGTATTGTAAACAGGTACAATAACACTAATTTTTGGATTTATAGTATTCATAAGTCACCGCCTTAATAATATTTTAATAAAGTATATAATACCAACCTTTTAATAAAGTATATCATACAACCCTTATATCTAATCTTACAGTTTTATTACAAATACGTAATAAAATTGACAGTTTTACTTACATAATGGATGAATAAATATATTTTAAGGCTGTAAAACTAAGATAATAGGTGGATTTAATGCTTGTAAAAAACTTAAATATTTGTAATAAGTTTAAATAGATGAAATTTAAATTTGTTATAATAATATTAATATATAACTTAATTTTTAAAAATTAAAGGGGTGTTTTAATGATTATAAAAGGCGATTTTAATGAAGCTGAAGTATTTACAGAGAATATAGATAAAGAGACAATATCTCAAATAAAACAGCTTTTAGATCAAGAATTTGTTAAAAACTCAAATATTAGGGTTATGCCAGACTGTCACAAAGGAGCAGGATGTGTTATAGGTACAACAATGACTATAAAAGATAAAATCGTACCTAATTTAGTTGGAGTCGATATAGGATGTGGAGTTTTATGTGTTGAGCTTGGAGATATAGACTTAAACTTAGATAAAATAGATGATTTTATAAAAAACAACATACCTCATGGATTTAATATAAATAACAAAGCAGTAGTAGATTATATAGACAAAATATTGAAAATACGCTGTATAAATAATATTAAAAAGAAACCAGAGGAATTTAATAGAGCATTAGGCTCACTTGGAGGCGGTAACCACTTTATAGAAATAGATAAAGATGATTTTAACAATAAATACTTGGTTATCCACTCTGGAAGCAGAAATATAGGGCTACAAGTAGCAAAACACTACCAAGATGTAGGATATAATAATTTAAATTATAATAATGGTGAATATGAAGAAAAATCAAAAGAAATAATAGAAAGCTATAAAAAATCAGGCAAGAAAAAGAAAATTGAAAAAGAGCTTAAAAAGTTAAAAGAATCTCTTAAAATAGAAAGCAAAATACCAAAAGACTTATGTTATGTACAAGGACAAGACCTAGATGATTATCTTCACGATATGGACATAGTTCAAAGATATGCATCTAAAAATAGAGAGCTTATGGCAGAGAAAATTGTAGAATTTATAGGACTTGATTACGAAAGTCTAAATAAATTTGAAAGTATACATAATTATATAGAAGTAGACAAGTATATGCTTAGAAAAGGTGCTATTTCTGCATATGAAGGAGAAGATGTTCTTATTCCGATAAATATGAGAGATGGGGTTATTATCGGAAAGGGCAAGGGCAACCCAAATTGGAATTATTCTGCACCACATGGAGCAGGGAGAATACTTTCGAGGGCAGAAGCTAAAAATAAAATCCATATGAATGATTATAAAGCTTCTATGAAAGATATTTTTACAACTTGTGTAAATGTATCTACACTAGATGAAGCTCCACAGGCGTATAAACCGATTGAAGAGATAATAAACAATATAACAGACACAGTAGATATCAAAAAAATCATAAAACCAATATATAATTTTAAAAGTAATTAAGTGTAAATATGCTTAATTTTGGGTAAAAATATATAAAATACAATTTGGTTTTATTTAGGGGGGATAATATGGAACCATTAGTAGTAATAATACAAGGTAGACAATTTAAACTTAAAAATCTAAATAATTTAGTGGCTTCAATATTTGGAGAGAATTATTTTGATTTATCACAAGACGAAAGGCTAAAAATCAGATATGAAAAATCACATGCTATAAGCAAATTTCATAAAAATCTACCAATAGTGCATACAGAAAAGGGGACATACGGAGACGATTTTGAAATAATCAAAAAAGATTACGACTTTGAAAATGCCTTTATAATAGACGATGATTATTCATATATACTGTCTTTATGTAAGATAAATAGCTTTATGTTACTTGAAGTCAGAAATTCAAATATATTTACAGGGTTAATCGATAAAAACAAGATAAAAGACGATTTAGTAATAGTAAATCACTTTGCAAAAGATATTTTAGAAGAATTATATCATTAGTAAGTTATTGATATATTGTTATTTAATTATTAATAACTTATTAGTTAATTGATTAAGATAAGCTTACAATATAATATAAAATAGTTTAGTAAATATAAAGGGGATAGGTTTACATAATCTAATTACAGTGAACTTATTCCCTTTATATTTGAAATGACAAAAATGTAATTTAATATTTTGTAAAAATAATTTATAATTATGTAAGAATATATTATAGATATTTATTATATTAACTCAATATATGGGTTATTATATATTGAGGAGGAAGGATGGTATAATTTGAATAATAAAATTTTAGTTGCGGATGATGAAAAGGAAATAAGAGACTTACTTGAGATATATCTTATAAATGAAGGCTATAAAGTTATAAAAGCACAAGATGGACAAGAAGCTTTAGATATAATAGATAAAGAAGAAATAGATTTATTAGTTTTAGATATAATGATGCCTAGAGTTAACGGTATAGAAGTATGTAAAAAAATAAGAGAAACAAAGAATATACCTATATTAATGTTAAGTGCAAAATCTGAGGATATGGACAAAATACAAGGTCTTATGACAGGTGCAGATGATTATATGACAAAACCTTTTAATCCATTAGAATTTACAGTAAGGGTCAAAGCACTTCTTAGAAGAAGTTATTACTTAAACAACAATAGCTCTTCTGAAGAATCGGATTTAATAAATGTAGGTTCGCTTACAATAGACAAAACTAGACATAGAGTAGTGGCAGCGGGGGAAGAGATATCTCTTACAGCTAGAGAATTTGATATACTATATCTAATGGCTAGTAACAAAGGTAGAGTATTCTCATCTGAAGAAATATTTGAAAAAGTATGGAAAGAAAAATACTTCCAATCAAATAATACTGTTATGGTCCATATTAGTAGACTTAGAGATAAACTTGATAAATGTTTAAATGGTGAAAAAATAATTCATACAGTATGGGGAGTTGGTTATAAAATTGAAAAATAAAAAGGCGCTTTACTACGCCATATTACCTATAGCTTATTTTATTTTAAGCCTTACTTGTGTATCTATTACTTTTGTAGTTTTAAAGATAATTTTAGATATATACTACAGATATAATAGTCAATATGGTGGAACTTTAATCGATGCAATAAAATTCTTTATGCTTTTTAAAGCGCAAAGTGGATTAGACCGCAATTTAAATTACGTTATAATCGCAATATGCACATTAATAGTATACTACTTATTTATGAGAAAGACATATGTCGGTTTAGCCAAAATTGTAAATGCTACAAACCAAATGGCAGCTGGAGACTTGGACAAGGTTATAGAGATAGATTGTAAAGGAGATACAAAAAAATTAGGAGATAATATAAATATAATCTCAAGCCTTTTAAAAGATGTAACTATACAAGAGAGAAAAGCACAACAGACAAAAGCCGACCTTATAACTAATGTATCACACGATTTAAGAACGCCTCTAACTTCTATAAAAGGCTATTTAGGACTTATAAATGGAGATAATTATAGAGATGAAGTTCAACTTAGATATTATGTAGATATAGCATATGAAAAGTCTAAAGAACTTGAAGTACTTATAAACGACTTGTTTGAACTTACAAAAGTCCAAAATAACTCTATTACATTAGATAAGATAGATATAGACTTAGTCGAATTATTAAATCAAATTATATTCCAATTTGGGTACCAATTTGAAAGTGAAAAAATAAAAGAAAGAAGCTTCTTTTCAGAAGATAAACTGATTATCTCTGCAGATCCAAATAAATTAGTTAGAGCATTCCAAAATCTAATAAATAACGGAATTAAATACGGAACAGGAGAATTTCTCGATATATACGCATATAAAAAGAATGATTATGCAGTAGTGGATGTAATAAGCTATGGTAATCCAATACCAGCAGTTGAGCTTCCGTATATATTTGATAAATTTTATAGAGTAGATAAATCTAGAAATAAAAATGACGGTGGCTCAGGGCTAGGCCTTGCGATAACAAAGAGTATAGTATCGCTTCATGGAGGGATTATAACTGCTCAAAGTGATGGAGAAAAAACTATATTTAAAGTTATGTTGCCGCTATTAAAAGATAAAATCAAGATTAAAAAAGAGTCGTAAAATGATATTTTACGACTCTTTTTTAATCTTGATTTTAGTCTGACTATATTTACACACTCACTTACATACTTAATAAAACACCAGCTATGTGGATTGGAAAATGATGGTTATACTAAAAATCACCTTTTTGGTATATTTTTTTGTATATAATGTAGTTATTTAGTCTACAAATACAATAAATAAAGCTGATTAAATGAAACTAGAAAAAATTAACAGGTGTTATTTGTATATTATATATACATCTAATTTAAGATATAATATATAATATAATATTGTAGTAAAGTTATAAAAATAACTACTATGAACATATTAAAGTAATTTACATTCTAGGAGGAAATCGAAATGAGTAAATCACCAGTTCCAACTCCGCATTTAGAAGCTAAAGTTGGAGACATAGCAGAAACAGTATTATTACCAGGAGATCCACTAAGAGCTAAATTTATAGCTGAAACTTTCTTAGAAGATGTTGTTCAATACAACACTGTAAGAGGTATGTACGGATATACAGGATACTACAATGGTAAAAGAGTATCTGTTCAAGGTTCAGGAATGGGTATGCCATCAATGGGAATATACTCTTATGAGTTAATACACTTCTACGGTGTTAAAAACCTTATAAGAATAGGTTCTGCAGGAGCTATAAGCGATAAATTAAACTTACATGACGTAGTAATAGGTATGTCAGCTTCTACTGATTCAAACTATTCATCTCAATACAACTTACCAGGTACATATGCACCTACAGCAAGTTTCGAATTATTAGAAAAAGCTGTAAATGCAGGTCGCGAATTAAATATAGAAACAACTGTAGGAAACATAGTATCAAGTGATGTATTCTACGGAGATAATGGACTTGAAGGATTTAAATCATGGCAAAAAATGGGCGCTCTTTGTGTAGAAATGGAAGCAGCAGCTCTTTACATGAATGCAGCTAGAGCAGGAGTTAACGCTCTTTGTATAGTAACTATATCTGACTGCCCATTAAGAGGAGAAGAAACTACATCAGCTGAAAGACAAACTGCTTTCACTAACATGATGAAAATAGCTTTAAGCTTAGCTTAATAATAAGATTAATAAGCTTTTTAAAAAGGCATGTATCTAGATTTAAAGATATATGTCTTTTTTATTTATTTTAATATTAAATTATGATTATTTTAAATACGAAACTTAAATGGTTTTGTTCGTTATAGTGCGTATAATTTTTAAAGAGGTAAAATTCTTACCTGCGGTATTTTTTATATTTTAACGAATGATAAGTAGGTTGTATGATTTTAATATACGGAAAGTAGTTATAATGAAATATTTATATGAAAAATAAAAGATTTTTATTAAATTAAAAATCATTATGTTCATTGCGCCAACTAAAATGTATAATTTCCTTACAATAAAAATAAAGCCTACTAAATATATTAAGTAAGCTTTATCTTATTTCGCATTAAAATACTCTAAATACTCCTGTAACAGTTCCAACAATTTCAACATCTCTTTCGTTTAAAATGATAGGGTCCATAAAGTCATTTTCAGGTTGAAGTCTAACGTTGTTGCCTTCTTTGAAAAATCTCTTTACAGTAGCAGATTCTTTATTTACTAAAGCTACTACTATTTGTGAGTTAGAAGCTGTAGCGCCTTTATCTACTACTACATAGTCGTTATCTAAAATACCGGCATTTATCATACTTTCACCTTTTACTTTTAGTAAGAATGTGTCAGTACCTTTGATAAGTTGTGCTGGTAATGGTATATATTCTTGGATGTTTTGTTGAGCAAGGATTGGTTCTCCAGCGGTTACTTGACCTACTAGAGGTAAATTGATCATCTCTTGCATTACAGTATTGTTATTGTTTGCAAATACATTACCACCGTCTAGTATTTCTATAGCTCTAGGTTTTGTAGGGTCACGTCTTATATATCCTAATTTTTCAAGTTTATTTAAGTGAGAATGTACTGTAGAAGTAGACTTAAGTCCTACTGCTTGACATATTTCTCTAACTGAAGGCGGATAACCTTTGGCTAGAAGTTGTTCCTTAATAAACTCTAGAATCATGAGTTGCTTGTTAGATAATTCACTTGAACTCATTAAAATCACTCATTTCCTTGTTTATTTGTAAAGTTATCTATACTTTGACTTTACTTTATTATATTGTACCATAATGTTTTTTTTTATACAAACATTTGTTCTGATTTTTAACAATTTTTATAATCTAAATTATCTATAAGTATTATCTATAAGTTGCTCATCAGATGATCTAAATAATATCGTATATATAGATATATATTATTTATTCGGATTTATCTTTATCGCTATTATCCTGATTGCTATTATCTTGGTCATATGATTTATCATAAGCTTCATCATCTAGAGAATTTCCAATGTGTCCTAAATCATTATCAACTTGAATATCTTCTAAAGTAATATCTTGAGGTTCTTCGTCTAACCACTCAAAATTATTAACTATATCGCGTTTTATGTTTTTCTTGTGTGCAGCGTATAGTTGGGTCGTTGTCACGTTGTCGTGGTCTAATAACGCCTTTACATCGTATATAGAAAATCCAGATTGAATTAGAGAAGTAGCGGCTGTTGCTCTCAGCTTGTGAGGGGAATAGCCCTTGTCACGAGATGTATTCATACAAATAGAAGTATATTTCTTAACAAGCTGTCTTATTGCCCTCGATGTAAGTCGTTTTTTCTGTAATGATAAAAATAACGCATCTTTAACTTCTTCATCTAAATCGTCTGACTTTGGTCTTTCACAATTTATATAATCTATTACTACAGTTTCACAAGTCTTATTTATCGGCATTAAAACTTCTTTGCCACGTTTTCTATATATTTTAAATTCGCCCCTTGAAAAATTAAACGAAGATATATTTAGCTCACGAAGCTCGTTTAATCTAAGTCCATATGTGACAAATAAAGCGAGTATAGCCTTGTCACGCAGTTTTGTCTTTTCCCAATATACTTTTTCTTTATCTGTTAAGCCCTCGCCGCTTTCAACAGCTTCTAACATTATCATAACTTCATCAATGTCAAGTCTCTTTATAGCGTCTGGTTGGGGCTTAGGAAGCTTTATAGGATTAAATCCATCTGTTATGTTAGTAGGTAGCTGCTCATTTCTATATAAGAATTTAAATAGGGTAGAGAGAGATGATTTTTTTCTAGCTAAAGCTCTATTGTTGTTTTCATATACAAATGTGTGATCTTCTCTTTCTTTATAGTATCTAGGGCAGAAATCGCCTAAGAATAAATTTATATCTCTTGATTTTATATTTTTAAAGTCTTCTATAGTCAAGTCTTTTATATCATCTTTATCTGTAAGTCCGCTTTCACTTACTATATAGTCGCAGAAGAATATAATATCTTCTAAATAAGCTGCTCTTGTCGAAACTGCAACAGAACCTTTTAAATATACAAAGTAATCTTTCATAAAAGAAGGCAGTCTCTTTTCGTATTTTATAGCCTTTTCGATTAGCAAATGGTCTCTAAGTACGATATTATCCGGCTTATCTGATTTGTTGCTTATTTTTAATTCTTTTTTATCACTCAATTTACTACCTCCAATAAGTAATGTTTTAATTTGAATTAAATATATGTATTTATATTTTCTATTATTCTATCATTGAAAATAGTTTACTTCAAATATAAATATTGTGTAAATAAAATTATGAAATGTGATAAAGTCATAGACAAAATAAATTATAGGTGTATAATATATTTTGCATAATAATAATTATATAAAGGAGAGTAAAATGACAGAACCATCAGTTTATCATAGTCAAGGATATAATTGTGCTGAAGCATTAATAAAATCATATAACGAGGAACATAATACAGATATACCGATAGCACTTGGGAGTGCAATGGGTACTGGGATGTCTGTAGGAAGTTTATGTGGTGCTGTAAATGCTGCAGCAATGATAATTGGATATGTAAAGGGGAGAGAAAGCAACCAAGATATCAATGTAGCTAGAGCTTATTCAAGAGAGTTAATGAAGAATATAAGAGAGAACTTCGACTCTGAAATTTGTCTAGAGCTTAAACAAAATAAAGTGAGTTGTGAAGAGATAATTGATCATTCATATGAAGCTTTAAAAGAGTTATTAAGTAAATAGATATTGTAAGCTCAAATATAAATTTACGAAATAAGAGGTCTATATATTAATTTATTAAGTTAATATATAGACCTTTAATATTTCTTTCAAAATATAGATATTATATAGATGTATATGTATTTGATATTAGGCTATTAATTAGTTTATTATTTAATTAATAGAACATTAAAATAAAGGCTTTTGAAGTAGAGTCAGTATTATTTATATAACTATGAAGCTTATTGCCTTTAAAGTGTATTACCTCGCCTTCTTTTGCGCTATATTCATTTCCATCCATAAGTAAAGTTAGCTTGCCAGATGTTATTAGTGCATATTCTTCAACTCCGTCAAAATGAGATGAAGGGTTTGTTTGTGATTGTGGTTTATCTTAAAAATATTTAAAGGCAGTTAACATTATACATTAACTGCCTTTAAAATTTAATATACTTTAATTTGTTTATTTAATAACTCATATTTTATAAATAACATTTACTATAAGTATTATCACCTAAGATATAATCTCTAGAAACCCTTCTAGAAACGCTGCATAATACTTCATAATTAATAGTTCCACGTCTAGAAGCTAAGTCCTCTGGTGTAACTCCAGCTTCATCTCCCATTATTAAAACTTCGTCTTCTATATTTACAGATAAATTTTCTGGGATTTTAACCATACATTGATCCATGCATATTCTTCCGACAACATCACATAAAACGCCGTTTATCATTACTTTAGGGTTATTTTGTGTTCTATCAAATCCATCAGCATATCCTATAGCAAGTGTAGCTAATTTAGACTCTTCTTTAAACTCATAAGTATATCCATAGCTTACTTTTGTTCCAGGAGATACTGTTTTTATGTTTGTTATTATAGTCTTAAGTGCCATAGCAGGTTTTAGCTTCGTATTTTTAGAAACTTCATCAGATGGATAGCATCCATATAAACCTATACCAAGACGTACCATATTAAATCCTAGTTCTTTTAAATCTATAATAGCAGCTGTGTTTGATACATGTTTAAAGATTATATTTACATTAGCTTTATCTAAAGCAGATATAACTTTTTTATATCTTTCTAATTGTAAATAAGTTTCTTTTTTGTCAGTTTCATCAGCAGTAGCGAAATGAGTGTATATACCGTCTAAATTTAAGTTTTTCATCTCACTAAGTTTTAAAATATCTTCTATAGTAGTTTCTATATTATTTTCATCTGTTACAAATCCAAGTCTGCTCATACCAGTATCTAATTTTATATGTATACTAGCTTTTTTGCCTAACTTTTCGGCCTTTTCGTTTATCATTTTAGCCATTTCATAAGAATACACAGTTATCCCAATATATCTATGTATAGCTTCTTCTATATCACATTCAGATATATAACCCATACAAAGAATAGGAGTATGGATGTTATTGTTTCTAAGTTCGATAGATTCTTCAAACCTAGCTACTGAAAAATAATCTACTTTTTCTTGTTGTAACATTTTTGCAACTTCAACAGCTCCATGGCCATAAGCATCTGCCTTTACAACACAACAAACCCTTGTATCAGGTTCTAATGTGTTTTTTAGCGAGTGGAAGTTATGTTTTATATTATTTAAATTGATTTCTGCCCAAGTTCCTCTTTTCATATTTAAAATACCTTCTTTCATATTTTAATATTTGATGTTGATTTTTAAATATTTAAATAAAATTTATTTAAGTTTATATTTTATATTATATATTTTTTTATTTTATCATTCATAAGTGTTTACTTCAAATAAAATTTCACAAAAGAATGGTAGAATTATAAATATTTATGAAAATAAGATCTTATATGTTAAAAATAATAAAAAGAAGCTCTCTATAGTCAAAATAGGTATTAGGTTTTTAAACTTTTTGCCCTTGTGGTGAATTAATCTCATAGATAAGAGAATGCTGAATGAACCTCCCATAAAGGCTAAGGTTAAAAGCGTTTTTTCTGAAATTCTAAATTGATTTTTGATGGCTCTTTTTTTGTCTATACACATTAGACAGAAGAGAAGTGTGTTTATTGATATTAAGTAAAATATAAATAACATGATAATCTCCTTTGTTTTATTTTAGATATTTATTATAGTAAATATGGATTTATAATGAAAGATTTTTTTATATAAATAGAGTAAATAGATTAAAAAGTAAGAAAATATATCTTTTTTATAATACAATGAAAGTAGATAATATTTTTCATTGTATAAATTAAAAGGAGTGATTATTGTGGAATCTATTTTAGAAAGTAGTCAGCAAATAATTAGTAGAATTGAAGAAATATTAACACATGATAAAGAAAAAAACATAAATTTCAATTGAATTCAAATAGTAATGAAATTGTTATTAGGGATTCTTTTACAACTAGAAAAAAGGACTCGTTTATAGATATAGAAACAAGAAGCTTATATAATTATAATGATTTTTTAGATATAAGTAAATTACTTAATAATTCAGATAAGGTTTGTTTATATTATGAACTTTATATAAAGTCATTTATTATAGAGAATAGACAATTATTGAATGATTATATGAATTTTTTACAATGTAAAAATGAATTAAATAGAGCTAGTATTATAAGTAAAAAGATAGAAATAAATAATAGAAAGAATTCATATATAGATAGAATATACAGTTTGATATAAACACAAAGGGAATTATAATTTAAATCATATCTAATTATTCCCTAAATCTACATTTGAGGAATAGTTATAGATAACTTGTTATTCATCCCCCATAGCCTCGAAATCACGATTTTCACGATTTTTCGGTATTATCGATTTATCGATAATTTATCGATAATCATCGAAAATACCATTCTCGATGTATTTTTAAGTTAATCAATTTTTTGAGATTGTCTCTAGAGTTTTTAAGTATTTTTAAAAGCTATAAATTCTATATAAATTTAAAAACACCTAAAAACATCTTTTATATTTAATATTTCAAGACACAAGATAGAAATAATATAAAAATTAATATTAAATAATTCAAAATAAAAGATAGCATTATATAGCCTATTTTGTTTTAGATCCCTAAATATATACCACTTCTCTATTTTTAAAAAAAATATATTGTTAGCTACCTAACAAAAATATAAGTTAAGTTGAGCTTCTATAATACCAATTAAAATTTTGTCAATTAAATCTACATTCTATAAGACTATAAAAAATCACCCTCGTAAAATTATATAAACTAAAATAACCACAAGCAAAAACCTGTGGTTATTTTTCTGTATTTTAAAGAGATTTACAACCTTACCTCTCTACCCTACTTTTTATTTGTCTCAAAGCAATGTTTACACATAGACTTATATCTTTCATTACCGCCTATTTCGATTTGTTCTCCGTCTAGAAGTATTTCTCCGTTTTCGTTTATGCGTGCGTTTATTGTTGCCTTTTTGCCACATGCACAAACTGTTTTTAACTCTCTAATATCGTCAGCTAATTCAAATAATGCTTTACTTCCTTCAAAGAAGCATTGTCTAAAGTCTGTTTTTAATCCGAAGCAAACTACTGTATATTTAAGAGAGATTTCGTATAATTCTCTTACTTGTTTTTGTGTTAAAAATTGAGCTTCGTCGACCATTATTATAGTTTTAGAGTCGTTTATTTCGTCTAAATATTTATAAAAAGCTTCATCTTCACAAACAAGAGTACAATCAGCTTCTAGGCCTACTCTTGAAGATATTACGCCTTTGTTGTTACTATCTTTAAAACTCCCTCTAGTATCCATTGCAGGTTTATATAAAAGTACTTTATATCCAGCTTCTTCATAATTGTATTTCCATGTAAGAAGTTGCATACTTTTGCCTGAATTCATTGCTCCGTAGCAAAATATCAATTTAGTCATAAATCCTCCTCGTGGTATATATCCATTTTATTAATCCCAAGATAATTATTATAACATTAATTTAGACAAAATAAAATCCAAGGGATTAAATCCTTTGGATTTTATAGTATATTTAAATTGTTGGATTTATATATAAACTTATATAGATAGTAATATAGATAAGTATCTATACTTAAATGTTTAAATTTATCTATTATAATTTACCTACTAAATCTAAACTCGGTGATAAAGTTTCAGCTCCTGGAGTCCATCTCGCAGGGCAAACTTGATCTCCGTGTTCTGCTACAAATTGAGCTGCGTGCACTTTTCTAAGTAATTCAGCAGCGTTTCTACCTATTCCGTTATCGTGAACTTCATAAGCTTTTATTTCGCCTTCTGGATTTATTACAAAAGTACCTCTAAGAGCCATGCCATCTTCTTCTATCATTACATCAAAATCTCTAGTTAATTTTCCTGTTGGGTCTGCTAACATTGGATATTTAATTTTACCTATTGTATCTGAAGCATCAGCCCATGCTTTATGTACAAAGTGACTATCTGTAGATACTGAATAAATTTCACAGTTTATTTCTTTGAATTTTTCGTAGTTATCTGCTAAATCACCTAATTCAGTTGGGCAAACGAATGTGAAGTCTGCTGGATAAAATACAAATACTGACCAATGACCTTTTACATCTTCTAATGTAACTTCTTTAAAACTACCATCTTGATATGCTTGAACCTTAAAATCTGAAACTTTTTTGTTTATTAATGACATTTATGTGTCCTCCTTAATTTTAATATAAATAAATGATATTGAAAATCATTTTCGTTATACATTTATATATACCTCATAATTTATATTTTAAACATAAATTCAAAAATTATTTTTAGATATATTTAGTAATATAAAAATATTAATTATTATTTAAAAACATATAAAATTGGGTAAAATAGATATTATTGAAAAAATATAGATAAACTTATTAATAACATAGTATATCTAATAATATAATATAAAACGGACTTCAGGAGGTTTGACATGAAAGCTTTAAATAATAAAGTTGCCATAGTAACATCTGCAACTAGAGGGATAGGTCTTGCATGCGCGCTAAAATTAGCACGAGAAGGTGCAACAGTCTATATGGGAGTAAGAAGATTAGACGCAACTCAAGAGATATGCGATAATTATGCTGATTTAAATATGAAACCTGTATTTTTTGATGCATTTAATGTAGATAGCTACAAAGCAATGGTTGATGAAGTTATACAAAAAGAAGGTAAAATCGACATATTAGTAAATAATTATGGTACTGGTAATCCAGAAAAGGACCATGATTTAATAAATACGGATGAAGAATCATTCTTCAGATTATTAGAATTAAATGTAGGTAGCGTATTTAGAATATCTAAATTAGTTATACCTTATATGATTGAAAACAACAGAGGCGGCAGTATAGTAAATATATCTTCTATAAGCGGTACTGTGCCAGATATATCTAGAATTGGATATGGAGTATCAAAATCAGCAGTAAACAACATAACTCAACAAATAGCTATGGAATATGCAAAATACAATATAAGATGTAATGCTGTTCTTCCAGGTATGACAGCTACAGATGCTGTAAGTCGCTCGATGGATGAACAATTCCAAAAATCATTTTTATCACATGTTCCACTAAATAGAATGGGAACTCCAGAAGATATCGCAAATGCTGTATTCTTCTTCGCTAGCGAAAACTCTTCATACATAACAGGTTCAATACTTGAGGTTTCTGGTGGATACCACCTTGGAACTCCACAATACGCCGACTATGTGGGAAGAAAGATGCAAGAATAAAAAAGCAGCTCATTTACTTGAGCTGCTTTCTTATTTATTTTTAATCCCACAATTTTTTATAAAACCATTATCTAGGTTCTATAATCAATTTTATAGCAGTCTTTTGATCTCCATCTATGTCTATATCAGTAAATGCTGGTACACATACAAGATCCATACCACTAGGTGCAACAAAACCTCTTGCAATTGCTATGGCTTTTATAGCTTGATTTAAAGCTCCTGCTCCTATTGCTTGTATCTCAGCATTACCTCTTTCTCTTAGTACTCCTGCTAAAGCCCCAGCTACAGAATTAGGATTAGATTTTGATGAAACTTTTAATACTTCCACTCTCATGTCCCCCTCCAAATTTTTAATTATTTTTTAAGTACTAAATCTAAATATTCGATTTATTATATATTTCTATAAGATTTATTAAAATCCTTTTAAAATAAATCAAAATAAAAACAACAAATATATTTAATTTATTTTGTGTTTTTACAATTAAATTGCATTTTGACTAAAAAAATAAATCTAATGCTATATTTTATTGAAATTAATAAAATTTTAGTGTGTTTTATGTCGAAAGGACTTTATATTGATTTTAAAAACAAATACATTGTTTCAAATTATACTTATAAATATTAAAAAATTAAGGTCTATATATTTATGTATTAAATTCAAGATTTTTTAAAAAATATCATCTATAATTAATAATATAAAAAATATAAAATTATTTAGTATACTAGGGAGGAAAAAGATGGGGAATTTAGATTTTACAATATCTGTTCTTGAGGAAGATGAAGATATATTAGCTTCTTTAAATTGCAACTTAAAGAGCTTTATTGATTTTACTATAGTAGATCAAGACGGGGTTTTATTAGTGACGAATAAAAGAGTTTTATTTTGTAAATATAAAGGAAGGGATTTATCTGTAGTACACGATTTTGAATATAAACTAATCACATCTTTTAATGTTAAAGAAGATGATTATAAAAATAAATATATTATATTTAAATATAATGGAGATAGAGTCAAGATTACTAATATAACAGGTGGGGATATATTAGAAGTAGCTTATATAATGTCTAAAAAGCAAAGAATTTTATAAATATTATACTTATATAGAAGTATTTAAGTATATATACAAAATATATAAGTCTTTAGTAAATATACAAACTAAAAGCCTTTAAATAGATATTTAACTCTATATGAAGGCTTTTTAAAATTATAAATATTTTTTCTTTTTACAATACATAAGATTTAATATCTCTACTTCTTCATATGATACATTTAATAATTTGACGATTATATGTTTTCCGAAGTTGTTGTTTAAAAGCCAGATTATCTCTTGTTGCTTTTGAGCTTCTGTCTTTTTATTTAAATCCCCTTCAAACAAAACCTCCATATAATACTTATGTAGTATTAAGAGACATGGAATAATAAAGTAGTATTTGCATCCTAAAAGACCTATACCTGCTGCAAAATGGGCTACTATCTTATTTATCTTATCTAATTTTTGATATGTACTTTGTTTTTCTTTATATATATTCAGTGCAAAACTCATAAAAAATAATGTTATACATAGTGGGTATAATGTATAACCACAAATCAAACTCAATATGTTTAAATTTGAAGTAGGTATATTGCCCATTACAACAAAGTCGCCATAAACATACTCATATAAACATATAATAAGTCCTAAAATAGCTCCAAAAGCTTGTGCATACATATAAATCTCACCTCCTTTAAGAAAGAAACCTATCTGTTATAATTAAATATATGCTGAATTTGTAATATATATATGTATTAAATTTATCTTAAAAATATTTATATTTTATTTAAAACGTTATATAATTTATTATAAACTATATATTAGTGTGATATGAAAAAATAATATAATTTATTATTTAGAATAATTGAGACTTGAAAGGATGAATTTATGTTTGACAATTTTGAATTTATTTTTAAGATAGTATTTCTTTGTCTTTCTATAGGGTGGATTGGCAACATATTATTACTGACTTCAGAGAGGCAAATTCTAATAAATCCCCTACTTATATTGATAGCCTCACTTATAATAGTTATGCCAAATGACGCCAAAGAAGTGTTTGGCTTTGAAGCAGATAATGTAAAGATATTTTTATATATTTTTTACTATGTAGTTATCTTGGTTGGAACTACACTTACAAGAGGGAAAAAAGGTAAATTAAAAAAGAGATAAATTACTATAAAAAAAGACTAATCATTAGTTAAATACAAATGATTAGTCTTTTTATTTTCTAACTTATTAACTTAAGTAACGTAATCTACGACTCGTTGGCGCCATGAGCGAAGTGGATTTTAAGCAACGGACGAAGTCGTTGGCGCCATGAGCGAAGTGAATTTTAAGCAACGGACGAAGTCGTTGGCGATATGAGCGAAGCGAATTTTTATTTATTTTTTTACTTCTATATTTATAGTTGTTGTGGATCTTGGATAGTAATTGTCGTCTATTGATATTTTTATAGTGCAGTTTCCTTTTGATTGAGCTTTTAGAACTGTATCTTTTTCTAAGTTTACTACTTTACTGTCGTCTATTGATACCATAAATGATGCATTTGTGGAGATTTCCTTAGTTACCTCCCAATACTTTTCGTATGAGTCTATGTATTTATATATTAGTTTGTTGACTGATATAGTGTCGCCTTGTTTTAGTGTGAGTTTGTTGTATTTTGGACAAAGCATATATTGATTTTGACCTTGTTTTATAAAGTTTAAGTCGGAGTTTACATCTACGTTATTTTGTATTAGTTGATTTATTACAGTAGAATCTGTTATGTAGTTGTTGGCTAGGTTGATGGATTTTAATTTTTTTAGTTTTAGTATTTCTTCTGGGACTTGTTTTATATTATTATTCCAAAATATAAAGCTATCTATATTTTCGAGATATGATATTCCTGTTAAATCTTCTATATTTTCGTTGTTTGCATTTAATTCACCGGATAAAGAAGCTATTTTGTTTAATGTTATTTCTTGGTGCTTAAAGTTTCTAGTTATCGTATTTCTAAAGTTGGCATCTGGAAATAACTTTTGAAGCTCTTTGTCTGATAAAGCTTTATTTTTATTTATAGCGCATACTTGGTTTAAAGCAGAAGGTATATAAAAAGTGCCGGCTATACTTAGAATTATCGATAATAATATAATAGAACAAAGTTTAATATATTTCATACTAATTCACTGCCATAATAAACTCTATATGACAGTTTCCTCCTTTCAGTTAAAATATATTAATTATTTTCTATTGTTATTATCAACAATCCTTGTAAATAGCCGGCACTTTCGTAACAATAATTTCTACTATTTTATATAGGATTCAATAATTATAGAGGTTTTACTGCTTCTAAACGATGTATTTTTATATTTTGTGACATAAATTTATCTTCGTACTCTGTAGTCACATTTTCAAACTCATCATTATTAGCTAAGTCTAATGATATGTTTTTTAATTTCCAATTGCAATCTGCTACTTCGTTTAATGAGAACTCAAATAAACCTACGTTATCAGTTTTGAAGTGTATTTCGCCTTTATCTTCTAATATAGTAGCGTATTTATCTAAGAAGCTTCTATGAAGTAATCTTCTTTTAGCCCATCTTTTCTTAGGCCATGGATCACAGAAGTTGATGTATATTCTAGATATTTCGCCTTTATCGAAGTAGTCTAATATATTTGAAACATCTGACCATAAAAATACAATATTATTTAAATTAGCTTCAGCTGCTTTTTCAACACCTTTTAATAAAACTTCTTCTTTTATTTCCATAGCTATATAGTTTATATCTGGGTTTTGTTTTGCTAAAGTTGTTATGAATTTACCACGACCTGTACCGAACTCTACATGGATTGGGTTGTTGTTTTGGAACTTTTCGCTCCACTTCCCTTTTAAATCTTCTATATTTTCTCTTATTACATAATCAGTGTAACTTAATAGTTTTATATCTGCACCTTTTTTTCTTCTTCTTCTCAAATTAATTCCTGTCGCTTAGTTTAAGCGGCATTTCCTCCTTAATAATAATTTTGTATTTCTATAATTATATTATTTATTATGTATATAGAAATGCTTATTTTATGCTTATTAATTTTATCATAGTTTTTTAATATATTAAAATATTTATTTAAAAAATAACTTGCTGGATAAAATTTACACATAAATAAAAGCCCGCCAAAGGCGAGCTTCTATTTTAAAATTTAACTATTTATTAGCAACCGCTGCAACCACTGCAACCGCTACCGCACTCAGAGTATCCGTCATCTCTTTGTGGTGGATTGTCTACTGATACAACGAATCCTTGTGGTGGTATTTCAGATATTGTAACGTTACCGTAAGTTAAGTATTCGTTGTCATCCATTATAAAATGTATTCCGTCTAAGTCATAAGATGTATCTGACATTAATTCTTCATCTAAAGCAAGTGAAAATACTGATCCTGAACAAGCGAAACCTGCAAAGTAAACTCTTACGTTTTGTGGTTTGTCTTGATTATTTGCTAATATGTCTCTTAGTACATTTAATGCACTTTCTGGTGCTTGAACTTTCATGTTATCATTCCTTTCTATAATTATTACATATATTAAGTATACAATAATTTGATGATTTTCGGTATATTTTTTAGAAATTCACTTTTCATTTTATTTTGTGTAGTTTTCTTTATATAATACGAACTTATTGCATTTTACAATTTTATTATTTAAATTTTTTATTCTTTTCTTAAAATTAGATTCGTAAATAAAGCGTAGTTGAACTAAGGCGCTTTTTGAATAAATGTTATCGTCGTAAGTTATCGCGTATACATAATCGAAGTTTAATTTTTTAAAAGCATAATCTACCAATACTTGTGCAAGTTCAAAAGAAAGATTATGGCCCCAATAATCTGGATTTATACATATGCCTATTTCTCCATTTTTGTCAGTTGGATATATATTATTAAATCCTACATTTCCTATAACTTTGTTTTGTGTTTTTAAAACAACTGCATAATGACTTACCTTGCCTTTTTGGTAGTTGTTTATAAAATATGACTTTATAAATCTGCGAGTGTCAGATATACTTTTGTGTACTTTGATGGGTAAATATTTAACTACAGCAGGTATACTATAATATTCGAATAGATCTTGTGTATCGTCTAAAGTAATTGGTCTTAATATACAGTGTATAGTTTCTAAAATTTCCATTTGAGGATACATATAAAGCTCTCCCTCTATAAATATTTGAAACCTTATATAATCTCTTAGTATTATCTAGAGTAAGGAGTTCATAATATAATCTATGAAAAAACATATAGTGTAGTTAAAGTTTTGTTGACTTTACCATGTAAATAAATCTATTTTTTTAATCTCGCTTTCTAGTATATCTATATCCATAGTATCCATTATAGTTATGGAAATTATATTTTCATTTACGGGACTTTTAGAAGCTTCTATTACTTTAGAACATACACCTGAAATTGCTTTTCCTTCATCTAATTCTACCCTGATTGTTTTGCCTAAGTATTGATTAAAATCCATTTTTTATCCCCCTTGAATTTATTGTTTTTATGATTTTGTAAGATAAATTATATGCTATTCTTACTTAAATATATTTTCGACTTTGTCTTTTATATTTCCTCTTTTTGTGATAAATTACTTTCTTTATTTTAGGGATTTTCCTTGATGAATTTTCTCTAGTTGTTTTGGTGGATGGGACTTTTGGAGGTGGATTTTGAAGTAAAGTGTATGGAAGTTTTCGACTCACTTTTTATAAGTTATATGCTTTGTGGCATAAAATATATACTTTTATGCCATTTTTGAGAAGATAGCTAAATTTCAATATTTATTACATGTTAAAAACAACTTATGTCAGTAAAATGTCAGCTTTTTTACTGATTTTTTTATGGTTTTATGATAAAATATTTATAGAATTATTTTTATTTTTTTAGACTTTATACAAGTTTTCAAACATAAAAATTACTATGGGAGGGGATAATATGAGTTATGCTTTTATACGAAAAAGAAGCAAAAATTACATCGTATATTTAGAATATACAGACGAGACAACAGGCAAAAAGAAACAAAAAAATATGGGATCTTATCCCCTAAAAAGAGATGCATCTAAGAGATTAAACGAACTTAAAGAAGAGATTTATAACGACGATTTAGCTATTCCGACAAACGTAAAATTAGAAAAATATCTAATGGATTTCTTGGAAAAATACAAAGCAAATTTATCGATTACTACATATAATTGTTACGTTAGGATATGCAAAAAATATATAAATCCTATACTTGGAAGTATAAAATTAAACGATTTAAGACCTATTCATATACAAAATTACGTAGATGATTTAGTCGGAATTTTGAGTCCACAGACGATAAAAATACATATAAATATACTTAATTTAGCTTTGAAAAGAGCTTATAAATTAAAACTTGTAAAATACGATATAGTAGATTGCATCGAAGTACCAAAGAACACTAAGTTTAAAAGTGAAGTTTACGACCAAAAAGATATAGCAAAATTATTAGAAACCATAAAAAATACAGACTTAGAATTGCCTATAAATTTAGCTATCGGGCTTGGACTTCGTATATCAGAAGTTCTAGGACTTAGCTGGAGCGATATAGATTTTGTGGAAAATACTATAACAATAGATAAAATCACAGCTAGAGAAAGTGGCAAAGTTATATTAAAAGAGCCAAAAACAGAGTCTTCTAGAAGGACTATCTCCGCACCGAGAGAAGTTATGGCTATGCTTAAAGATTATAAAAGAAAGTATCTACAAGATAAACTTCAAGGTAAGATAAAGGATTGTAATTTATTATTTTTTGATAAAAATGAAAATCCTATAGCCGAAGATGTATTGAGCAAGAAGTTTAGTCGCTTTTTAAAGAAACACAACTTAAAGCATATACGCTTCCACGATTTAAGACATTCACATGTAACTTTACTTATAAATGCAAAAGTACCTATAAAAGTTATTTCAGAGAGAGTTGGTCATTCAAATGTAAATACAACTCTAAATATATATTCTCACACTCTTAAAGAAATGGATCAAGAAGCTTCAGAAAAAATTTCAGAAAGTATATTTAAATTAGGTTAATTAAAAATCGAATCAAAAGTCATAAAAAAGCCACTTCGTATACGCCTTTTTAAGAGGTTTTACTAGTGGCTTTTATATTTATTTATGATATGTGCACTTTAATATCTTAAAATTCATTTTAAAGCCTTTTATTCAAAATTTGATTTTAAAAATTTAAAACAGTTACCTGTAATATAATTATGTAAACTACAGCTGTTAAATCACTAGGTTTGTCGAAAATTTCAATATAATAAAATAGTTTTAAAATAAGGTAGATAGAAAAAATATACAAATAAAAGAAAAGTACTTAATTATAAAAAGGATTATTAGAAACTATTAATAAAACGATAAATTCAAAAGTTTAGATAGTAACGCAAAATAAAAAAGTTGCGATAAATTTTTTATTAGCCAAATTACACAGTGCGACTTTTTTAAAAACGAAAAAACCGAACCTTTTCAAATCAATTTTAAGGTATTTCAAAAATATAATTAATATATTTACTTATCTGTAAGTTCAAAAACCATTACAAAGCCTTTTATAGCGTCTTTTATAAAAATAGCATAAAAAACAAATTTAAGTTTACATAATTATATTGTGGTACACTATACATTCTTTAAAATTAAATTCATAATCACATTTATACAAATTTCTATTGTATTTACACCCATATACATATTACATAATAAATTTTTATAAAAAATAAAAAGTATCTAAATCTATCAAAAGATAAATCTAGATACTTTTAAAACTATATACTCTCTTGTCTTATATTATCTATAATATTTTCTTTGCTCATTTTCTTAAGTGGTATATATGAAGCTATAAAAGTTATAACAAATATAGCTACTACACATATAAGTATCGCTTTGTATGGTATCAGTGTTTGAACTGTAATCATACCTTCTAATATTCTATTCATAAGCACATTCAGACAAATTCCTATTGGAATACCGTAAAGCAGTGAAAGTATTCCGTATAATATACTTTCCATATAAATCATCTTTTTAAATCCTTGAGGCGTTACACCTATAGATTTAATTACTGCGAATTCTCTTTTTCTAAGATTTATATTAGTACTTATTGTATTTATTATGTTGGTTACACTAACTAGAGATATAACTACTATAAATCCATATACGAATATTTTCATAACATTCATAGTTTGTTCAAGTCTTTGAGCTTCATCTATTGAATCTATTACACTCAAGTTATTTTCTTCTGCTACTTTTTTGACCTCATCTCTAGTAGACTTTTCTTGATTTGTAGCTACGCAATATGAACTTGAGCTTGATTCATCATCTGTTATACCAAGTGAAGGTATTAAATCATCATATGCTACTACTCCAAATGATGTTTGTGGGTATTGCATATCTCCTGTTAAAATTTCATCTGTTATAGCTAGTATTTTTAATTTAACTTCTTTTTGCTTTTCATTTCCATCAGAGTCATATGAATATACTGTACAGTTTAAAGTATCTCCTACTTTGTAATTTGTAAGAACTACTTTACCTTTTTTAGCTAGTGATTCTTGATAACTATATCTTACTAAAATTACACCATTTTCAGCTTTAGCAGTTTTTCTATCAAATTTGCCTTCTGATAACTTTATATTTGATATGCTAAAATCTCCAGGAGTATATAATTTACTATCAAAAAAATTATAAGTAGAATTATCCATATCTACATAATCGCTTTGTTTTAAACTTTCTCTTAAATCTTTATTTATATTTTTTTCATCAACATGAACATTTAAATTATAGCCTTTATCAATTGCTACATCTTTTAGACCATTTATTTTTTTAAGTTCATCTATAGTTTTTTGAACTTCCTCTTTGGTAAGCAAGTTATTTTCATATAATGTCAAATCATTTGTAATACTTCCGTAGTTAATTTGATTAGCTTCTATAAACATATCTACAAACCCATTAAATGATATAAAGATTACTATACTTATAACAAGAGAAAATAAAGTAATTCTAAATTTACCTTTATTTCTTCTTAAATTTTTATATGCAAGTTCGCCTTCTGTTTTAAATATCTTTTTGACAAGTTTAGAACTTTTGATTTTTCCAACCTTTAAATTAGAGCTATTTCTTATAGCTTCAAGTGGCGATATCTTAGCTGCATTTATAGCTGGTATTATGGCTGATATAAATATAGTAAGCAGTATTACAAGTGTACTTAAAATTAATACGATTGGGCTAAATACTAATCTTAAATCTAATTCACCAAACATAGAAGTTTTAAAGAATGTTTTTATAACTTTAAATACTATATCGATAGCTACTGTACCACTTAAAAGTCCAATAGGTATTCCAACTATACTCACTAAAAATCCTTCTAAAAATACAAGCTTCATAATTTGAGATTTTGTAGCACCTATAGAATTTAATATACCGAATTGTTTTTTACGTTCGCTTATAGCTATACTAAATGAATTGTATATAGTAGCTATAGTAGCTATTATAACAAGTGAAGCTACTAGACCTACTATAAGTATTAATGTTGTATTTATATTATCGTATGAACTTGCACCCAATAATCTAAGTAAGCCTTCATTATAATTTATATCTTTAAAATATAGAGAAGTTTGTCCATCATAATTATAACTTTTATCTTTTGGGTCATCTTTTTGAACTAATCCTATGTTTTGCCCAATTGATATAGCTGTATTATATATATCCTTAGGATTTTTTGTGCATATAGAAACATCGAATTTATCTTTACTACTTACAGCGTTTATATCAAAACCTGCTAGTGCAAAAAATTGTGAATTATATGAAAGTGGAGTCTTATTTAAAATACCTACAATTTTATAAGTATTTTTTTGTGGATTTATTAATTTTGGTATATCAGTGCCTTCTGTATATTCTAAATCTCCAATTTCAAAAGTTACTTTATCACCTATTTTTTTATTTAAATGCTTTAATAATCCCTCACTTACTACTATTTCATTTTTATTTTTGGGATATTTTCCTTCTTTTAAAGTTAATCTATAGCTTTCTATTTTATTTTTATCATAAGCATTTATATATAATTCTATATTTTTTTCTTTATCTAAAATAGTTCCTCCGAGACTTTGGCTATAACCATATCTTGTTACATTTGATGATTTTGTTACAATTTGTGCTTTTTCTTTGTCTATATTGCTAAATGTGGCATAAAAACTTCCGCTACTTTGTATTTGACCTCTCATTTGATAATCCATAAAGCTTGTACATATATTGCCTATACCGCATATAAGTGCAGTTGCAAGGATTATTCCGATTATTGTTACTAATGTTCTTCTTTTATTTTGTTTTAAATATCTTAGTGTAAGTGAAGTGTATAAATTCATCTATATCACCTCGTCGCTTTTTATTATTCCATCTTCAATAGTTATAACTCTGTCAGCTTGTAATGCTATATTTGTGTCGTGAGTTATCATTATTAAAGTTTGGTTGTATTTTTTAACAGATACTTTCAGAAGCTCAACTATTTCTTTTGAGTTTTTGCTATCTAAGTTACCTGTTGGTTCATCTGCAAGTACTATAGATGGTCTGTTTATTAACGCCCTTCCTATCGATGTTCTTTGTTGTTGTCCGCCTGAAAGCTCACTTGGAAGGTGATTTTCTCTTTCTTTTAAATCTAGTGTTTTTAATAAATCTTCTAGATATTCTTTATCTATTTTTCTATTGTCTAATTCTGCTGGAAGAAGTATATTTTCTTTTACTGTAAGAACTGGTATTAAGTTGTAAAATTGATATATAAGTCCTACATTTCTTCTTCTGAATATAGCTAAGTCTTTTTCTTTTAAGTCGTATATATTTATATCGTTTATAAATACATTTCCGCTAGTCGGTTTGTCTACACCACCTAGTAAGTGAAGTAGTGTACTTTTACCACTTCCACTTGGGCCGACTATAGCGATAAATTCTCCTTTTTTAATACTTAAATTTATATTTTTAAGCGCATCTACTTTAGCCTCGCCTTTTCCATAACTTTTTGATAGATTTTCTACTCTTAGTAATTCCATTTTATCCTCCCTAAAATATAATCATAATTTAAATTAACTTTTCAGTAATGATTTCTTTATGTTTTAATTATTATACTTATATTCTATATTTATTATCTTACAGTCAAGTGAATTTGAAAATTACAATTTAGTCACTTAGGTTGGAAATTATAAATTAGCCACAAACCAGCTAATATATAATTTCCTTTCAATTAAAAAATCCAGTAGGCTTAAGATATCTACTGGATTATTATTTTTAATTAATTGTATCTTTTATGAAATGTAATATGAAACTCAGAACCCCTATTTTTTTTACTTTTTACATATATATCTCCGTTTTGGCTTTCTATAATCGATTTTGCCATAGCAAGACCTATTCCAACACTGTCACTTTTGCTATTTTTACCTTTATAAAAACGTTTAAATATATTTTGTATATCGTCTTTATCTATACCCTCCCCATTGTCTTTTATTATTATTTCTGAGTATATAGGGTTTTCTTCATAAGTTATATCTAAGGTTCCACCTTCTTTTGTATGTTCTACACAGTTTTTGATTATATTGCCTAAAGCTTCTGATGACCATTCTATATCACCTATATAAGAAGCTTCTTTATCTCCATTTATATTTAAACTTATATTTCTAAGTTCTATAGGCACGAGCAAAGGACTAATTGATCTTTTTATCAGTTCATTTATATTTACTTTATCTGTTTTAAAATCTATAACTTTAGCTTCTAGCTTTGAAAGTTTTAACATGCTTTTTATCAGCCAATCCATACGAGATAGCTGAGCATTTGTTCTATCTAAAAATTCGATTTTCTTTTCTTTATCTAAATCATTATACATTAAGTCAGTCAATAACATAAGTGATGTCATTGGTGTTTTTAGCTGATGAGATATATCCGATATTGTATCGTTTAAAAAGATTTTTTCGCTGTGTAAAAGGGCCACCTTTTCTTTTAATACAGTTGTCATCTTCATAAGCTCTGTTTTTAAAAGTCCCATTTGGCCTTCTTGATTTTTGTTTTTCATTTGATATTCTCGACCTTCTGAACTATGATATACATAATCAGTCATATCTTTTATATCTCTATAGATTTTTATAAAGAAATAAAATGAAATTGTTATTAAACATAAAAAAACAAAAGTTATAAATAGTATATTTATTTTTAACATTTTATAAATGTTATTTTGCACAATAGGTTCTTGAGATAAATTAGTTGAGCTATCATAATTATATTTTTGTAATACTTTGGCTCCAAGGTCAGTATTTTCTTTATTTTTAGCTTGTGTTATTACAGACACTATATCTTTTTCTAATTCTGGATATTTTGACACTATATTTCCTACTATCGCTTGGTTGTTTTGTATTACATCAGCTTTAATTATATTTAAATTTAATGTATTTACAAATATAGATAATATTATTGTTATTAGAAATAAAGCAATAATACTTATATTGTATTTTTTAATTTCTGGATTAGATAGTATTCTCATTTGTATCACTTCCATTCCACTTATACCCAACACCTCTTACTGTTAAGATATATTCAGGTTTTGATGAATCTTCTTCTATTTTTTCGCGAAGTCTTTTTATATATACACTAAGTGTATTATCGTTTACAAAGTCATATGTAACATCCCAAAGTTTTTCTAATATTTGAGCTCTTGTAAGTACTACATTTTTATTTTGAATTAATATTAAAAGAAGCTTATATTCAGCTGAAGTTAATATTATTTCTTCATCATTTTTAAATACTCTAGCTTCTAATGTATGTATAGATATATTTTTAAACTTTATAATTTTTTTGTTGTCTTGTATTTTACCCTTTCTTCTGAGAATTGCATTTATTCTAGAGATAAGCTCTCTTACCCTAAATGGTTTTGTTATATAGTCGTCGGCTCCTATGTCTAGCCCCATAACTATATTAACTTCTTCATCACAGGCACTTAAAAATATTACAGGAGTATCTTCATCATGTTTACGCAAGTCTTTTAGAAATTCGTATCCATTTCCGTCTGGAAGCATTACATCAAGCAATATTAAGTCGTATACTTTTGTGCTTACTATTTCTCTAGCTTGATTTAAGTCTGAAGCAATATCTAAATTAAAGCTTTCTTGTTCGACTGCATATTTTACAGCAAATGCAATTGTACTGTCATCTTCTACCATAAGTATATTTCTCATATTTATTCCTTCTTTATATAATTTATTTTAATTAATAGTATTAAAATATGTTTTATAATACTATTCTTAGTTGTTTATATATTATAACATTTTATAAAGTTAGTAAATATTTAATTTATTATATAAATATTTCAAATACGTAATTTAATATGTTTATTTTATAAAATTCATTTTAATTATGGCTCCAACGAATTGGAGATTCCGTTGCATTAGTTAATATGTTGGAAATTAAAAAAGATGGCCATAAGCCATCTTTTTATTCGATACTTCCTAATCTAGAATATTTATTTCTAGCTTTTAATAGAAGCTCTCTTACATATTCGTTTTTATGTTCATCTTTTTCTAATAAGTTCATTATCAGCATTTCACATTCTTTAGCAGTTTTTTTACCTTTTAAATAAAGTGATTTATTTATATTTTCTATTTCAGATTTTATATTTTCAAATATAGTATGTTCTAAATTAGTTATAGAAATTGTTCTTTCGTTTATATCTATAATTTTATTATTTCCGACATAAGCATCGCATAATTTAGATTCAATCGATGCACAACCAGATTCTTCATTTATTTCGATACATATATTTATAAATTCAGTTTTTGCCTTAGCTTCTTTTATAGATTTTGAGCCTACATGGTTATGTGTTATTTTACCAGTGTATTCTTCTAATATAGAAAAACATACTGTATTTACATTAGCATCTACCTCATAAATATCTACACAACCTTTATACTTGGCACTTGGGAAAATCTCCATTATACTGCTTTTGATTTCTCTGTAATTTGGATGTTTTAAATCTTGTGTGTCGAGAAGTAACTTTCCTAGAGATTTTATTTTCGATTTTAATTCAACTTCATCTATAGTTTGTGTAGAGTGATTTTTATAATGCTCTATATACTCTTCATTTTCTTCTTTTTGAGCTGTAACAGCATCGATATAGTGATTTAAAACTCTATTATCTTCTTTTACAGCGTATATTGTCTCTATGTTTGAGTTGAAATATTTAAGTTCATTTTCATTATCTAAATAATCTATACTTACATATGCTTTTAATATTACTTTATTTTCTATGTTTTTTTCTATATCTATATAAAGATCGTATATTCTTAGATATTCTTCTATAGTTTTGACTTCTGTCCATAATTCTGTTTTTCCAAATTCATCTTTATAATCTTCATTGACTTTAAAAGTGATTTTGCCTAAATTATCTTTATAACTTAGAAAATCTGTAAGTATTTTTGCATTTGGGAAAATTTCTTTTATTATATATTCAAGCTCTGAAGCTGTTTTATCTTCAAACAATCTAAGCCCTAGTTGCTTTATTTTTTCACTTAATGTTGTCTTGTTCATTTTTGACCCCCTATTTTAATACTCATACCTATTGTACCAGTATTTATATATAAAGAATAGTATTTGTTTTGAGAAAATAGTAATATTTATTAATAATTTAATTCAAAAAAGGGTGAACACGTTATGTCCACCCTTTTAATAAGTTTAATTTAAATTCTATCCTATTTTTTTATTAACTCTAACGTCGCTTTTAGTTTTTATAAAAGCTCCAACAACTCCACCTAAAATTGCCGGCAACACCCAGTTAAATCCATATTGAGCTAGCGGTAATTTTGAAAGTAAATTAGATATTTGAGTTAGTGTAAATAAGCTGCTTCCTACTGATAATATACTTACTAATAATGTAGTATAAGCTACCCCTTTAAATACATTGTCATTTGAAATATATTTATCTAAGAAAGTTGTAGCTATTATAGCAACTAATACTGGACAAACAATTTGTAGTATTGGTGCAGAGAATTGGATTATTGTACTTACACCGAAGTTAGCTAATACTAAACTAAATACAGATACACCTATTACTATAGATTCATATTTAACTTTGCCATTACTTATAGTCGAGAAGTAAGTTGCTGTTGAAGAAGTAAGCCCTATAGATGTAGTTAAACATGCTAGAGAAACGATTATTCCTAATACTATCTTACCTGGTTTTCCTAATATAGCATTAGTTATAATAACCATTAAAGTAGCTTGCGGTGTATCAGCACCATAAGTAGTAGATAACATAGAACCTAAATATGTAAGTCCTGCATAAACTACTGCTAAGAATATTCCTGATATTACTCCAGCTTGAAGAGTTAGTTTGATTTTTTCTTTAGAATCAGTGTATCCTCTTTGAGCTATAGCTGTTATTGCTACTGTTGAAAATGCAACAGCTGCTAATGTGTCTAAAGTTTGGTAACCTTGTTCTACCCCTTCAGCAAATAAGTTGTTTTCTATAAGCTGAGTATTACTTACATCTCCTATAGGAGTAAATATCCCCATTACTATAAGTAGACCTAAACATAATAAAAGTGCTGGTGTTAAGAATTTACCTATTATATCTACAACTTTTGATGGTCTTATCGTAAGTAATAATGTAAGTCCAAAGAAAACTATTGAAACAATTAATTTTGCTATTGGTGATTCAAATCCAAGTATAGGCGCTATACCCATTTCATAAGTTGTTGCACCATTTCTCGGTATTGCAAGTAATGGTCCTATACATAATATAGATGCTATTATAATTGCTCTGGCAAACTTTTTGCCCGCTCTGCTTAAAGTTAAATCTAGATCCCCATCAAATTTAACAGCAGCCATAACTACTACAAGTGCTAGAATTATATCTGTTAATATAAATCCTGATAATGAAATTATCCAGCTATCTCCTGATACTAACCCTAAATACGGTGGAAATAGCAGATTTCCTGCGCCGAAAAACATCGAGAAAAGCGCAAATCCGACTACTAATACGTCTAATGCTTTTTTGTTATTCATCTTATCCTCCTATGATTTAATAATATAATTAATTTAAAAATTATAATATATATTATAATACAAATTGGTTAAAATAGGAAAAGTTTTTACTAAATATGTTGAAATTTTCAAATAAATCTCAAAAATAGTGTTAAAATATTAAAATTCGCACTAAATAACATAATAAAAGAACTGCATTAGCAGTCCTTTTATTAAACTAACAACAATAATGAGGTTTTGTAATAAGTTTATTATTAATATTGTATACCCATTACTTCTTTAACATGTTCTATAGGCATATCTTGGTTAGTCCAAAGTTTAAATGCAGCTGCACCTTGGAATAACATCATTGGGAAACCATTTAATGTTTTACAACCAACTTCCTTAGCCATTTTAAGAAGTGCTGTTTCAGCTGGTGCGTATACAACATCAGTAACTATTAAATCTTTTCTTAAAAATGATTTATCAGGTATATAAGTTTGTCCTTCAAGAGGTTTCATACCCATTCCTGTAGCATTTGTAAATATATAACTTGAAGCTATTTCTTCTTTTAATTTATCTAAATCATCTAGATCGTATAAAGTAGCTTTACAATTTGTTTTTTCATTTATATCTTTAACTGTTTTTTGAGCTCTTTCATAAAAAGCATCTTTTCTATTAAATATAGATATTTCTTTTACTCCATCAAGAGCAGCTTGTACTTGTATAGCTGTTGCAGCTCCACCAGCACCTACTATAGTCATTTTTTTACCTATTATATCTATACCAGCATCTTTTAATCCACTCATATATCCTATACCATCTGTTATATGACCAGTTAATACACCGTTGTCATTAACTATAGTATTTACAGCACCACACATCTCAGCTGCATCTGATAATTTATCTAGGTATTTATGAACTACTGTTTTATTAGGCATTGATACGTTAGAACCTCTAACTTTCATAGCTCTAAATCCTTTTATGGTATCTTCTAAATCTTCTGTGCCTACTTCAAATGCAAGATATGCATAATCTAGTCCTAATTTTGCAAATGCTTCATTGTGCATTCTTGGTGATGATGAATGTCTTATTGGTGTAGCTATTAAGCCTATTAATTCAGTATGACCTGTTATTCTCTCTGCCATTTTAATATTCCTCCAATTTATTTATTTGTGTATGTATATGATTTTTATTTGTAGTTTTTATATAACATAGGAAATTTTTATTTTAATTATGTTTTTGTATTTTATATATGTTTAAAATTTGTGTACTATCTGATTATTATGTTTTTTATTTACTTTGATGCATTACATCAAGTATTAAAGCTAATTTGTCTACTGATATTTGACCTGGTGCTGAAGCAGCTTTTGCAGCTCCGAAAGTAAGTGCTGAACCGAAAGTTTCTCCAGATAATCTACTTACAAGACCAAGCGCACCCATAGACATTGTTATTATAGGTTGTTTTGCGTATTTAGTGTGCATCTCTTCTGTAGCAGCTAATAATGTTACTACGTCTTCTGAAGTATTAGGCATAACTGCTATTTTAGGTAAGTCAGCACCTAAGTCCTGCATTTTACAAAGTCTGTTTATTATCTCGTCTTTTGCTGGAGTTTTATAAAAATCGTGATTTGACATTACGACTTTTACATTGTTTTTGTGAGCTGTTTCGACTATATCTTTTACTATTTCATCTCCTGTAAATAATTCTACATCTATTAAGTCGACTAATTTAGTTTGTGCTATTGTTTTATTAAGCTCTGAATAATATTCAGTACTTACTTCTAGCTCTCCACCTTCTTTTTTGCTTCTGAAGGTGAATAATATAACAACGTCTTTAACTTCATCTCTAAGAGCTTTAACTATTTCTTTGACTTTTTCTATATCTTCTACATCTTTATAGTGATCAACTCTCCATTCGATTAAGTCGAATTTCACATTTTTTAAGAGTTTAGCTTCTTCTAATATCTCTTCATTAGTTTTTCCTACTAAAGGTACACATATTTTTGGAATACCTTCACCTAGTTTTATATTTCTTACTTCAACAGTATTTAACATCTTATTTCTCCCTTATATATATTAATATTTGGTTTGTTAATTTTTTGTCGTTTATTATAATTTAATTATATTACCTAATCTCTCATAATTCTAATACTATTTTTTATTATTTTTGATAGGTTTTAGCTATCAATTATGATATACTAATTTAAAAATAATGCAAGGGGTATTAAAAATGAATTTAAATCAGCTTTATTATTTTAAAACAGTAGCTCAATTACAACATTTTAGAAAGGCTGCTGAAAAATTAAACATATCTCAACCTAGCCTTAGTCTTTCTATTTCAAACTTAGAAAAAGAATTGGGGACTTATTTATTTGAAAGACAAGGTAGAAATGTTAGTTTGACAAAATACGGTGAAATTTATTTGGAATATGTAAAAGAAGCTTTATCAATACTTGAAATTGGAGAAAAGAAATTAAGAAAAATAACTAGTGATACGCAAGGCCACATAGATATTGCTTATATATCACCTCTAGCTTCTTATTTTATTCCGAAAAAGGTGAGGGCATTTTTAGAAAGCGACGACAATAAAGATATAAAATTTACATTTAGACAGGGGATTACATCTCAGTTAATAGATGGTCTTAAAAGCTCCAAATACGATATTGTATTTTGTTCATATATAGAAGATGAACCTGATATAGTATTTGATTTGCTATTTAAAGATGAGCTTTTATTAATAGTGCCACAAGACCATCCACTATCAGTATTAGATGTTATAGATTTAAAAGATATATCTAAATATCCAATAGTATCATATGAAAAAAGTACAGCTTTAGGGAAGGTGACTATGGATATATTTAAAAAGGCCGATATTACACCTAATATTATATGTGAAAGCGAAGACGAAAACGGAATCTATGGTCTTGTATCAGAAGGATTTGGCATTGCACTTGTTGCGGATATAATAAATCCTAATAATTTTAAAGTAAAACAAATAAAAATAAAAAATACTGATTGTAATAGAAGTATATATATTGCATATAAGAAAAATACATACCAAGCGCCTGCTGTAAGAAAGTTTATAAAATATATAAATAGCACATCTAAAGATATCTTTATATATGATAACAATTAGACTTTTAAGTTTAGTATTATTAGAATATATATTAAAGCAATGGACGAAGTCGGTGGCGATATAAAATTTTATTATACAAAAAAGTAAGCAAGTACTATAATTCCTTGCTTACTTTTTTTATATAGATTCTAAAAACTCTATAACCTCAGATATAATCCAGTCTGGAGTAGAAGCTCCTGCTGTTATACCTATAGATTTGTAGTTTTTAAGTTCTTCTTTATTTAGTTCGTCTTTTGTCTCTATTGCAAATGTATTTGTTAAGTCTTTGCATATATTGACTAACTTTTGTGTGTTAGAGCTGTGTTTTCCACCTATTACTATCATACAATCAACTTCTTTTGCTAGATTTTTAGCAGAAAGCTGTCTTTCTTTAGTTGCAGAACAAATTGTATTTTTCATAGTAGCGTCATTTAATACTTCGTTTAATTTAGATATTATTTCTTCGTATTTATCTATATCTACTGTAGTTTGACTTACTACACAGTATTTTGTATCTTTATCGAACTCGATATTATCTATTTCATCGATGCTTTTTATTACTATAGCATTATTTCCACACCATCCGTTTATACCTATAACTTCAGGATGAGTTTTATTTCCTATTATTATGATTTTATATCCTTTTTTAGAAAAATCATTTACTATTTTGTGAATCTTTTTTACAAAAGGACATGTTGTATCTACTATCTTTACACTTTTTGTTTCAGCTTCGTTGTATATATTTTCTCCAACACCGTGAGATCTTATTATTACCCTCTCGTTTGATGGTATATTTTCTATTTCTTCTACTACTTTAAGACCTTTTTCTTCATATTTATTTACAGCTTGTTTATTGTGTATTAAAGGTCCTAGTGAATACACTTGCGTGCTTTTATCATCTAGCTCATCACTTGCCATTTGCATAGCTCTTTTTACTCCGAAACAAAAACCTGCATTTTTAGCTATTTTAACTTCCATAAAATCCTCCTATATAAAAAGCCTTCATCATTTAAAATGAAGACTTTTTTTAATTCTAATTAACTTAAGCAACGGAATCTCCGATTCGTTGGCGCTATGAGCAAAGCGAATTTTTGTTTATTTTATTTCGCCTTTTTCAAGCTTATAGTAATTTTCTTTTATAACATCCATAACTTCGCCAGCTATACGAGTGTGATCTTCACTAGTAAGCTTTTGTTTATAGTATTGTTCTAGTGATATAGGCTCTCCAAAATATACTTTTGCTGGTTTGAAAAGCTTATAACTAGAATATATAGTACATGGTACTATCTCTGCCTTTGCTTTTGTTGCAAAAAGTGAAAGACCTGCTTTTGCATCATTAAAGTCATCAGTTTTGCTTCTAGTTCCTTCTGGGAACATAACAAGAGCGTAGTTATTCTTTATGTATTTAAGAATTCTTTTAATAGTTCCTAGTCCTGGATTAGTTCTATTAATTGGTATAATTTCTACTTTATTTAATATTGATGCTAATATTTTATTCTTAAATAATTCCTCTTTTGCTACTGCAGTCATTTTTCTTCTTTTATTTACAGCGCTCGCTATAAATATAGGGTCTAAATTAGATTTATGGTTTGCTGCTATAATTAAATTTCTCTCTTTAGGAATATTGTCTATACCTATTACTTCAAATTTGAAGAAAGTCTTTGTAAACATACCAAAGAACTTTAACATGAAATTATAAAAAGTCAAATTTATCTCCCCTTTAAACTATTTAATTTTTTGTAAAACAAGTTCTACAACTTGATTTATATCTTTACCTGTTGTGTCTATTTCTATAGCGCCTTCTGCTTTAACAAGTGGAGCAAATTCTCTGTTTGAATCTATTTCATCTCTTCTTATTATGTCGTTTATGATATCTTCTAAAGTTCCTTCATATCCTTTTTCTTTTAATTCTATATAACGTCTTTTACCTCTTTCTTCAGGAGTTGCAACTAAGAAGAATTTGTAGTCTGCATTAGGGAATACATAAGAGCCTATATCTCTACCATCTAGTATTACAGCATTGTTTTTTCCTATTTCTCTTTGTAAATCAACCATTAAGTATCTTACTTCTTTTATTTTTGCTACATCAGATACATTTTGGCTTACTTCTACAGTTCTTATTTCATCATTTACTATTTTTGAATCTAAGTATATGTTGTTATCTCTGAAATCTATTGAAGTTTGTTTTGCCATTTCAATTACTGCATTTTCGTCTTTTACATCTATATTGTTTTGAAGACATTTTAAAGTTACAGCTCTATACATCGCTCCTGTATCTATGTAATTTATGTTTAATTCTTTAGCTATTATTTTAGCTATTGTACTTTTGCCTGCTCCTGCAGGTCCGTCTACTGCTATTATTATGTTTTTCATTGTTTATCTCCTGTTTCTTTTTATATAAATATTTATAAGCTAAGTCCTGCTAAATAACCTGTAGAAAATGCTATTTGAAGATTATATCCTCCAGTTTCAGCATCTAAGTCAAGTAATTCGCCTGTTATAAATAAATTATTTATTTTTTTAGATTCTAAAGTAGATGCGTCTACGTCTTTTGTGCTGACACCGCCACAAGTTACCATTGCACCTTTAAAACCTAGTGATGATGTTATAGTAAGCTTCATGTTTTTAATATTTTCTATTATAGTGTTTTCGTCTTCTTTAGTAAGCGAATTTCCTTTTACATCACTTAAATTTAATATGTTTAGAAGCTCTTTTACAAATCCATCTGGAAGTATAGTTTTTAAGTTAGTTGATATATTTTTATTTGGGTTATTTCTAATTAAGCTAACTATTTCTTCTTTTGATGTATTTTGCATAAAGTCGATAAATATCTCAACATGTTCTCCAGCTAGTACTTTGTTTATATATGAATCTATTATAAGCACTACTGGACCACTTATGCCGAAGTGAGTAAATATCATATCTCCACATTTGCTTATTTTTTTCTTTTTAAGTTTTGTAGAGATTTTTACATTCTTCATAGATATACCTTGAAGATTTTTAACCCAAGTCTCTGCTGTTTTTAATGGACATAGAGCTGGTAATGTCTTAGTTATAGTATGCCCATATTTTTCTAAAACTTGATAGATATTTCCATCAGAGCCTGTATGAGCGTAGCTCTTACCACCAGTAGATAATATTACTTTATCAGCATATAGGGGCTGTGATATTGTGTTTTCTTCTTCATTATCACTTATTAAAACACCTTTAACTTCATTATCTTCTATTATTAAATCAGTTACTTTTTTATTGTATATAATTTCTACGTTTTTACTTTTTAAATCATCTTCTAGCGATTTTATTAAATCTAAAGCCTTGTCGTTTTTAGTGTATACTTTTAAGTCGTTTTCTTCTTCGATTTTATATTCTACACCTATACTGCTTAAATAGTTTAATAAATCTTCATTAGTAAATGAATAGAAGCTGCTGTATAAAAATTTATTGTTGTTTACAACTTTATCAAAAAAGTCTTCTATATATCTATTATTAGTTATATTACATCTTCCACCACCAGTAAGTTTAAGCTTCTTTCCTAAAAATTCATTTCTTTCGATTAAAGTTACTTTGTGGTTATTTTGAGCAGCACTTATTGCCGCCATTATTCCAGAAGGTCCTCCTCCTACAACTATTACTTTAGCCATTATATCCTACTCCAATGCACTGTTTTCTATTTTTTTATCATTTATAATATGTGTAGTATCATTCATTTTCATAACTACAGGACCATAATCTCTAAGCTCTATTATATTTAAAGCTGTATTTCCTTGGTTTATTCTATATATATTTTGAACTGATGAATCTAAGAATGATAAAAGCATAATTCTAGCACATAGAGAATGTGTAACTAATACTATGTGTTTTCCATCGTATTTTTCGTTTATCTCTTTTATAAAGGCATCTGTTCTTTCTTTTATTTGATATAGAGTTTCGCCTTGAGGTATTTGAGCAAGATGTGGTTCATTTCTCCATCTACGATATAAGTCTGGATCTTCTTCCATTATATCTTTTATAACTCTTCCTTCCCAAGTTCCGAAATTCATCTCTCTTAGAGCTTCAGTTTTTTCAATTTCTATATTTAATTTATTTCCTATTATCTCAGCAGTTTGATAAGCTCTTCCTAAATCACTACTATAGATATAGTCTATTGGATATTTAGTCATACTCTCTGCTAGAAGCTCAGCTTGTTCGCGACCTTTAGCTGTTAAGTTTGAATCGCCATGTCCTTGAGTTTTACCAAGTATGTTCCACTCAGTTTGACCATGTCTAACTATATATATTGTGTTTGTCAATCATTTCCACTCCTTTGTTATTTCTTCTCAAATTTTAATTATATCATAAATAAAAATAATTTCATATGGATTATAAAGCACAAAAAAACTATCTCAAAATATAAGAGATAGTTTTCTATATTATTCAAATAAATCTATATATTTAAAAGTATTAAAATAGAGATTTATTTATATTAAAGCCATTTATCATTAGGTATTTGTCTCTTTCTAAGTCTTTTATATACCGATTTTCTTATTAGAGTATATATTACTGAGCTAAGTGGTATAAATAATATCATACCTACAACGCCCATAAGGCTTGAGCCTAGTGTTATTACAAATATAACCCATATAGGTGGTAGACCTATTGATTTGCCGACAACTCTAGGATATATTAAGTTTCCTTCTATTTGTTGTAATACTGCAAATAAGATTGCAAATACGATTACTTTTATAGGATTTACCATAACAATAAGTATTGAGGCTATAATAAATGCTATACAAAGACCGAAAATAGGTATTAAAGCCATTATTGTAATCATAACACTTATTAAAAGTGCATATGGGATTCTTAGTATAACCATAGTTACAAAGAACATACTTCCAAGTATAAGACATTCAATACATTGATATGTAAAGAAGTTTGTAAATGTTTTATGTGTTAATTTTCCTACTTCAACCATTTTATCTACTATTTTTTCAGGTAAAAATGCATATAGTAATTTTTTTAATTGAACGCTTAATTTTTCTTTTGAAATAAGTATGTAAGCTGCAAATATAAAACTTATTATTGTACTTATAATTGTTGAAACTACACCTGTAACTACTCCAAATGTAGAAGTAAATAAACTGCTAAAAGAGTCTTTGAAGAAGCTTAAAACTTTGTTGCTAATGCTTTGCCAGTCTATTTCAATACTTGCAAGATAATCTTGAACCCAGTCCCAGTTTATATTTGTATCTTGTAGCAGTTTGCGTAAGCTTTCTACTGACTCTGGAACAGTATTTACTATATTTGTAATAGTATCTATTAGTTTTGGTCCAATTAAAAATACTAAAACTAATATTACTAATATAAATATTAAAAATGTAAGCAACAGGCTAAGCGGTCTTTTTAGCCTTGGAAATTTTCTTTCTAAAAAGTTCATAGGTATGCTCAGAATAAATGCAATTGCAGCACCTACTAAAAATGGTTCTACTATAGAAAGTATATTTGTAAAAATACCAAATATATATCCAATTCGATATAAAATAAAAACGAGGAATATTAAAAATATAATTCCTTCAAATATTTTTCTTATTTGTTTTTCGTGCACAATAGTACCTCCCAATATGTGAAAATTTATTAAACAAATATCTGTATCTATAATCATATACCAGGTTTATGAAATATATACTAAGTTTATGAATTATATGTTACATATTTATTTCGAGTCCAAAATCTACTTCTTCTACATCTAGCATTTTTATCATCTAATTTAAATCTTAAGTTATAATATAATAAAAAACAATAAGTTTGTACATATTTATAGTCAATTTATGATAAA
>OLSC01000057.1_pt1 | contig 145873 bp, 118 predicted proteins | sample 1672881 | NCBI WGS metagenome assembly OLSC01 (sample SAMEA3136733, study PRJEB25190) | human gut metagenome | biome: human gut; feature: human-associated habitat; material: faeces | place: Austria | collected 2013 | reverse complement strand
ATGGTTTGGTTTTCACGCACCAGCATCGTTGACTGTTTCTGCAGGAAATCATTCCGCTGATTGGTTACTTTCTCATACACTCTTGCCACCCTGATCCGCTGCTTCTCGCGGTTATGGGAATCTTTTTGTTTTCGGGAAAGCCTGCGCTGTTCTCTTATGAGTTTTCGCATTGAGCGTTCCAGATATCTGGGATTTGATACCGTATTTCCATTACTGTCGGAGTAGAACGCTTTGATCCCGACATCAATCCCTATCATTCCGCCAGCATTTGAGCGTGGTTCCGGTTCAAAATCAACATTTAAAACCGCAAAATATTTTCCAGCCGGTGTGTGCTCAATGATCACGTGATTAATCTTTTCCACTTCCATCGACTGCCGTATTTTAACAAATCCAAGTTTCGGAAGTTTGATATATCTTCCCACAATACGAATATTATCTTTTTGATTTACCGTTCTGTATGACTGGAACCGGTTATGTTTACTTTTGAAGGTTGGATAGGAAGCCCGTTTCTGAAAGAAATTCACAAATCCCCGGTCGAGATCCCGCAAAGACTGCTGTAATGCAATGGAATCTGCTGCTTTCAGAAAGGCAAACTCCTCTTGCTTTTTCAGTTCAGTCAGCATGGCGGAAGTCTGGGAATAGCCGATCTTTTCCCCATTTTCATAGCCTTCCTTACGCATGGCAAGTCCCCGGTTGTAGATGAACCGGCAGCATCCCAGGGTCTGATGGATGAAGTTTTTCTGTTCTCTGTTCGGGTAGATTCTAAATTTAATTCCTTTTTGCATTATCCCATCTTATCCTTTTGTCTCTGCGATGTTTTCTGGTTTTCAATATACTGTTTTACTGTTTCCAGCGGAGCACCGCCCACCGTCGATACAAAATAGCTGTTTGTCCAGAGAGTCGGCATTTTCGTTTTAAGATAGGGAAATTCCTGTCTTAAAATTCTGGACGTATAGCCTTTAAATGACTTTACAGCTTTGTGGATGCCAAACTGAGGATCTACTTCCAAAAGCATATGAACATGGTCTGGCATGATCTCCATTTCCAGAATGTCTACAGAAAGATTTGCAGCATGCTCTGTGAGCAGCTCCTTCAGCCGGACGTCCACACCATTAATTAATACTTTTCGTCTATACTTTGGACACCATACTACATGGTATTTACAGGAATAGACGACATTGTTGTTTGATTTATATGTTGTGTTCATATTTATATTATACTATGGTTTATTAGTTAATACAATTACTATTTTGTCCATCTTCAATTACTTGCATAAATTCGATGGACGCGTCTTATATCCCCATAGCTGAATGTTAACTTCCAAAAATTTTACAACTAAATCCAGTTTATATCCATTCATCGGCATTCCGAATCAAGTCTACGATTTCGTCCAATGAACGTTCGCTTTCCACGTATGCATCGTACAATGCCTGCTTTGCCCTCTCGATTTTCCGTTCCGGATGTCGTTCGTCCAACAGTGCGGAAAGTTTCTCAGCAAGAACACTGTATTCCTTATGTTTTTTGATTACTTTTTCCTGAAGTCTTTCTATTTTTCTGTCCAGAGCTTCTAAGTGCTTCCTTTCTTCCTGCTCCTGCTTTTCCATATCATTCTTCCTCTGCTGTCGGTATCCGTTTTTCCCTGTATAAAGCTGAGGATCTCCTCATAACTTTTTTCGCTTCCGGCATAGCTTTTAAAATTTTTTCATTCTGAATCGCTTTTTTCTTTTTATACAGGTCTTCCAGTTCCGCTGTCAGACGGTCTATGGAAAGGGCAAGCCGTAGCTGTAGATACATTTGCCATAAGGCTCCAGTGCCTTATTCTTGCGCTCTGTGATATTGTGTCCGCCCTTTCCTCCATGGAATACGAATACCCCGTCTGCTACCTCCACCGTAACAGGGGATTTGGAAGGCTTCTTCTCCTTCTCCTCAGTAGCTTTGCCCTTACTGATGATCTTCTTGTTTGCGTTGGCCATACCCACACCTTCTTTCCATAAATCTAATTGTTTTTATTATGATAAAAAATCGATATTATGAAAAACTGCTACAGAGGAATAAAAAAGCCGCCTAACTCATGACTAAAGTCACGAGTTAGGCGGCTAATTTTTCAAATACTGCCCAGACGATCGACTCATCGAATCTCCAGCTCCCTCGTGGTATCCCACAGCTCTGTCACTCACTGAAGACGTTATTTAATTGATGATTGAATACTAACTAACCTTTTACTGCACCATTTGTTACTCCATTGATAATTTGTTTCTGCGCAAAAAGATAGAAAATCAGCATCGGAAGTAACGCCAATATGTAGGAAGCAAACGCAAGATTATAGTTTGTTCCGAACTGTGACTGAAATACCATCTGCGCCAGCGGCAGTGTGTTATCACTGCCATCTCCTCCGCTCAGCATAACAAGTGGAAGGAGTACATCATTCCATGCTGCAAGTGCTGCAAGTATGGCTACAGTCGCATGCATTGGTTTTAACATTGGAAATACGATCTTTGTAAAAACCTGCCAGGTATTTGCGCCATCAATATAAGCCGCTTCTTCCAGACTTATCGGAAGATTTTTCATATATCCCACATAAAGCAGGGTATTCATAGACATATTAAACACAATATACAGAAAAATAACACCAAGCTTATTATCCAGGTGAAAAAACGCCATCTGCTTTACCAGTGGCAGCATCAGCATTGAAAATGGAACAAACATCGCACTGACCAGATAATAATAGAAAAATCGGTATATTTTTTTATTTTCCATGTTTCTTGCAATTGCAAAGGAGACCATGGAACTTACCAGTACACATGCTACTGCACTTCCCAGTGTAATAATCAGAGAATTAGAGACTGTGTGCCAGAAATCTGTAATTTTAATCGCTTCTGCAAAGTTGGATAAACTCCATGTGTGCGGCAGCGCCAAGGCTCCGGCTACATTGTTTGTCATTTCAGACGGCTGTTTAACAGCAATCACAATAGCCATATAAAGAGGAAGCAATATTACAATTCCAATAATAATAAGCAGAATTGTTACAGGCCAGCGTTTTGCTTCTACTTCTTTTATTTCTTTCGTTTTCATTTACAGCTGAACCTCCCTCTTTGTTAGAACTTTTAACTGGAATGCAGAAATTGCCACAATTACAATAAAGTATACGACTGAATTTGCACTCTGCAGTCCAAACTGATTACCTGTCAGACCATCCTTATAAATCAGCATTGCGATTGATGTTGTACTCTGAGCTGGTCCACCACTTGTCAGAGACATGATCTGATCAAATACCATCAGAAAATTTCTCATGCATAAAACCATATTAATAGTAAAGAATGGTGCAATCAGCGGAAATGTTATCTTCCAGAAACGTTTCCAACCCGCAGCTCCGTCAATTTCACATGCTTCATAAACATCCTGCGGAATTGTCTGAAGACCTGAAATATATATAATCGTATTAAATGCAATTGACTGCCACGCCACACAGATCACAATTCCAATCCATGCTGTTTTGGGACTTCCCAGAATACTGGCGGAAAGCCATCCGATTTCTAATTTTTCCCCCACTGCCGGTACAACAAAAGTGAACAGAAAATTAAAAATATAACCTACGATCAGTCCTCCAAGGATATTGGGAATAAAGAAAAGTCCTCTTAATGTACTTTTAAAATGTATTTTAGAGTTTAATCCCAAGGCAAGCAGGATACTGACAACATTCACCAGAATTGTCGTCACGATAGCAAATTTAAATGTAAATGCATATGCATTCAGAATATTAGCATGATGAAAGAGTTTTATATAATTTTTTAATCCAATAATATCGTATACACCAAAGCCTTTTGAGTTTGTCAGACTGTAAAAAAATCCGCAAAATAAAGGAATCGTGTGAAAGCAAAAGAAAATAATGATTACCGGCAAACTCATTGCCATAAATGTCCGGCTTCTGTTTTTCACAATATGTACCCCCTTTTATTCTTCATGTGCTTCTTTCCAGGTATCGTCCAGCTGTTTGAAAAATTTATCCTTATCACCATCAATCATGTACGTCTGTACTGCAATCGGTAATTTCATTTCTGACGGATAGTATGCCTGTGGAGAAGATACGATTTTTCCATTTTTAAAATCATCCAAAATTCCATCTAACTGTTCCGGAAATTCATAATCACAGTCTATAGCTGGTATACCAAACTGATCTTCCATATAAGAAGAAACATTTTCCTGTTCTGTAAGGAAATTCAGGAAGCGAATTGATTCTTCTTTATGTTTGCTCTTTTTCGTTATGGAAAACATCAGGTCAATACTGGAACAAAGTTTGTTATCTTCTGCATTATCCAGCGCCGGGAATGGAAACATATCAAGATTCATATCCGGATTTGTCTGCATGATCATTGGAATTGCCCAGTTACCCTGCATATACATAACGGATTCTCCATTTGCAAATCCAACTGTGGCATTATTATAATTATAGGAAAAAACATCTCCCTGACTATAATCGTTTAACTTTGTAATTTTCTCCAGCGGCTCTGAATAGGCTTCTTCGAATGTAGTCTTACCATCTGTTACATCCTGGTAAAAATCTGCATCTGTAAAGTTTCCTGCCAGCGGATTCCATGCACTGTTAATCGTCCAGTCTTCCTTATATCCCAGATAAAAGGGCGTTTCACCTGCTGCTTTGATCTTGTTACATACATCTATCAATTCCTGCCATGTTGTAGGAATTTCAAGACCAAGTTCTTTGAATTTATCTTTGTTATACATAATTCCTGTAACGTTTGCAGCAAACGGCATTGCATGAACCTTGCCATTCATATTTTCCATAGTGGCCAGCATTTCTACATAGGAGGGTTTTACCTTTTTTATCAGATCACTATCTGTAAGGTCTTCAAAAATTTCTGTATTCGCATAGTCTACATATGTCTGTGTTGCATCCAGTCCCACGATATCCGGTTCATTTCCTTTTACCATACGTGCTTTCAGAATTGCGTATGCATCTCCGGGAGAATTGATATATACCTTGATATCCGGATTTTCCTGTTCAAATTTCTTTCCAAGTTTCTGAAAGGTTTCTACCGATTCCGGCTTAAACACAAATACTTCTATCGAAGTTTTTCCATTATTTCCGCTGCCGGTACCACAGCCTCCAAGCAGACCTGTGCATAGTACTGTCGAAAGAATAATTGCGGCAGCTTTACGTATATATTTCATGCTCATACCTCCTGTGTCTGAAATATAATTGCCTCATATGGTCTCAGATATAATACATTTTTATCCGTCATAAGATTCTCATAATTACTCAGAAGAATATTCTTTTCTGTAAGACCATTCATCTGCGGAACTTCTGTTTTATCACTGGTAAAATTACAGATCACAATAATCTGTTCATTCCTGTAATTTCTGCTGTATGCAAAAACTTTCGGATGTTCTCTATAAAGCATTTTAAAGTTTCCATAAACCATTACTTTTTTCTCTTTTCGAAGCTGAACTAATTTCTTATAATGATAAAAAACAGAATCCGGATCATTCAGACATTCTTTTGCATTAATCTCTTTGTATGACGGATTTACTGCAATCCATGGCGTTTTTTTTGAGAATCCTGCATTCTCTGTATCATCCCACTGCATTGGTGTACGTCCATTATCTCTGCTGTTCCGGGCAAGATATTCCATGATTTTCTCTTTGTTCCATCCCGCTTTCAGCTTCATATTATAAAAATTTAGAGATTCTACATCCCTGTATTCAGAAATATCCTGAAACGGCATATTTATCATACCCAATTCATCACCCTGATAAATATATGGAATTCCTTTCATCCCATGAAGAAATGTTCCCAACATCTTTGCTGATGCCTTTCGGTATTTTGGTGCTGTATTTCCAAAACGTGAAAGGCTTCTTGGATAATCGTGATTTCCAAGAAAAAGACTGTTCCATGATTGACCATCCAGTTGTGTCTGCCACTTTTCCATAAGATTCTTCAAATCTGCCAGCGAATATTTTTTCGGTTCCCAGTTTCCAGCACGAACCCCATCAATTCCCATTAATTCGAACTGAAAAATCATATCCAGTTCATGACGTTCCGGATTGGAATACAGTTTTGCAGATTCTATATTTGCACTGCCTGTTTCTCCAACCGTAACGGTATTACTCGATTTTCCATAACTATTACAATTCATTTCCCTGATATACTGATGGACCTTTTCTGTTTTCTCATCCATATGATAATTCTCATCTTTGCTGATGTGATCGATTGCATCAAAGCGAAAGCCCTCAATTCCAAGATCCATCCAGAAACGGATCATCTGATAAAGTTCTTCTCTTAATTTCGGATTTTCCCAGTTCAAATCCGGCTGTTCTGGGCTGAAACTATGTAGATAATATTCTTTTGTCGGTTCATTCCACTCCCAGATACTCCCTCCAAAAAAAGCCTGCTCATCTGTTGGTTCTTTTCCGTCTTTCGTTTCCGCCCAGATATAATAATCATGATAAGGATTTTCTCTTGAAGATTTTGACTGCAAAAACCACCAGTGCTGATCAGAACTATGGTTCAAAACGAGATCCATCATAATAGAAATATTATGACTTTTACAGTCCTGTATTAATGCGTACATATCCCCCATAGTGCCAAATTCTTCCATAATTCCATAATAATCACTGATATCGTAGCCATTGTCTTTATTCGGCGATGTATAAACCGGACACAACCAGATAATCCCTACTCCAAGCTCTTCCAGATAATCCAGTTTGTTCCGGATTCCCTCCAGATCTCCAATTCCGTCTCCATTACTGTCCATGAAACTTCTAGGATATATCTGATATATCACTTTATTATGCCACCATTTTTCTTCCACTCAGTTACCTCCTTAGATTGTTGCTGCCCAGTTACTTTTTCACTGTTTTCAGCAATTCTTGCTTTCTTATGTAGACTTGTTTTCCGAAATTGTCTATAATAGGATTATAGATGCAATGATATTTTATTTCTAATTGTATTTTAAGAAACAATATAACAATTTTGACATTTACGGGGAATTATGGAACATTTAGAAAAGTTAAAAGATTTTACTATACATGGAACATATCAGATTCCAATGCAGATTTATTATCAGAATTATACATCCGGTGGTCTGACGGTGCCATATCACTGGCACAAAGAAATAGAACTTATCTACTTAGAAAGTGGAAGTATGGAAATGACCGTTAATATGAATTCTTTTACTGCTTTTGCCGGAGATTTTTTTTGTATTAACAGCGGAGAACTACATCAGATTTACAGTAAAGGAACGCAATGTTCTGTTCATCATGCCTGTGTATTTTCTCCTGATATTCTGAATTTTGAATATTGGGATGAAGCTCAGAACCAGTATATTCATCCTCTGCTTACTGGTCAGTTGCTCCTTCCTGGACATATTACATCAGATAGTCCTTGCTATCACGATGTGATTTCTGTATTTAGGAAAATACTGAATTTAAATAATGAACATTCAGATGGATGGTATATGGAATTCAAAGGATGTCTATATCAGTTGCTTGGAATCATGATCCGACATCACCTTCTTACCCAGAATACAGATGAGCATCCTGAGGAAAGCCGAAAAATAGAGCAATGTAAAATAATTCTCGGATATATTCATTCTCATTACTCTGAAAAAATCTATCTTAATGATCTGGCTCAGGTGATCAATATAAGTCCTCAGTATTTTTGTCGATTTTTCAAAAATATTTTTCATACGACACCTGTAGAATATATCAACCATTATCGAATTTCTCAGTCAATTAAAATGCTTCAATCCAACAGTAGAAGTATCATTGAAATCTGCCTGGACTGCGGTTTTGAGTCTCCGAGTTATTTTATTAAGCTCTTTAAAAAAGACACGGGATTTACCCCTGCCGAATATCGGAAACGATTTCATTAGGTATCCCAGTTCAAAAATTATATTAAAAAATTATCTTCTTTTTATGCGAAAAAAGACAGCCGAAGCTGTCTTATGCAAAAGAAAACTGTCCGTTTTGCTGCTGGGATACCTGTACAAAAGGAACCCTGTCATGCTGGTACAGATAAGGGCAGTTAGCAGAAACGATCGCCTTACTCATGGATGGCACGACCGCATTCCCAATTTTGGCTACCTGTTCCGAAGTCGGGATGCGGTGCCACAGAGAATCTTGCGAGATATCGTAATCATCCGGAAAGCCATTCCCTCTTTTTAATTCCTCCACGGAGAGCATCCGCAGATGGATATCCAAAAGCACTCTTCCGTCATGAAGGACTGTGATGAGGGAAAAACGATCCTTGGTCACAATGGTCCTGAGCGGCCTGTTCACGGTTCCGGCTGATTGCCTTTTCTGTTTTTGCTATTTTCTGTTCAAGTGTTTCCTTGTTCATATTTCTTGCCATCACTGTACTCCCTTCAAGATTTTGCTGATATGTTCCGCACGATATTTCACATGATTCCAATCCAGACCAAAAGAACTTAAGATCACTTTCTGTGTTTTGGTTACTGCATGATCAAGCCGGTACACCTTATCCAGTTGGCGTGTCATCTCGATCTTTTCCAGTTCCCGGATTGCTGCAGGAACTGTAAGATAATTCGGTTTTTTTGTAAGTTCCTTCGCCTTTTCCTTTAAGGCTGTATAAAGGTTTCTTTCATAAGCGGTACGGTAACACTGAAGAATTTACGGACCGGACCTGCACCATCAATGGTTGCTGCCTCAAGGACATCCGGGGATACTGCCTGAAGACCTGCCGGGAAAAGGATCATCGGCTGGCCGATTCCCTGCCACAGTGCTGCCGCAAAGATTGCATACAGACTCACCTTCGGATCAGAGATCCAGGTCTGTTTAAAATTGATCCCAAGTACCTTGAAAAACTGATTGATAAATCCAATATTCGGATTATAGATCCATCTCCAGATGATCGCTACCGCGATCGGTGCGATAACGCAGGGAAAATAGAAAAATGCACGGAACACGGTATGTCCGCGGAACTGTTTGTTAAGAATGACTGCAAAGCCAAGAGAAACCGTCATCAGAAGTACGATCGTAAGTACGATCCAGATCAGGTTATTCTTCAACGCGATCATAAATGTTGCATCATTTGTAAAAAGATTAACATAGTTTGACAGACCTACAAATTCCTTCTCCGCAACACCGTTCCATTTAAACAAACTGATAAACAGTGAGTAAAATACCGGTACCACAATTACAGAAAGGTAGATCACTGCTGCCGGTATAAGAAACGCATATGCACCGAAATCAACTTTTCTTTTTTTCTTATTCCCTCTTTATTACATACAAAAACCTGCGGTTTTTATAAAAGCCGCAGGTTTTTCCCATGTTTTTAAAACTTTCTAAACTATTTTTTAATTTTTACATGCTTTCTGTGCATACTCTGTCTGCACCAGATTTTCATACGCTGTACGATCCGTCAGCTCACCTGCATCTTCCAGGATATCCTGCAGAAGCTCAAAGCTGTCTTTTTCGAAGATAAGATTTTCTTTCCAGGTGTCCTGGTCATAATAACGTTTTACAATGGCAGTGATGGTTTCAAGATCTGTTTCCTTGAACTGCGGTGCGATCACTTCTGCGATTTCCTCCGGCGTATGACTCTGCACATAGTCCATTCCCTTCTGAAGTGCATCGGTAAATTTCTGGATGATCTCAGGGTTTTCTTTCATGTAGCTTGCTTTTGTACTGTAGGATGTATATGGTACATATCCGGATGCCTCTCCGAGCGATGCCACTACATAGCCCGCTCCTTCTTTTTCCAGAATAGTCGCAGATGGTTCGAATTCTACTGTATATGACGCGGAATCATCACTGGTAAAAGCTGCTGCCGTGGAACCGAAATCAATACTCTGGTCGATGGTCAGATCTTTTTGCGGATCCATGCCGTTTTTCTTCAGTATATATTCAAATACCATTTCCGGCATTCCACCTGTCATCACTAACACCATGTAAATAATCATCTGATAGCTGTTTTGCAGTGATTTCTGTTGATATATCAGGCAGATAGTCTTTGACAAGCTGTTCTATAGCCTCTTTCGTTTTTACAATATTATATGGCTTCAATGGATTATCTGTGGATTCAAGAATCCCAAGTTCCTTCATCAGCTCAATATATGGAAGAATACTCTGCTTTGTTTTCTTGAATCCAAGGTCAGTAATATGCTCTGACAGATATTTTGCAGAAGTAAACCCACGTTCATCCTCAGCAATCAGTTTCATCACAATCGCAATCATGGTATTTTCTCTTCGATTCATTTCATCAGCAGGACTGTAACTAATCAGATTAGACAAGCCGTATTTCAGTGTGATTTCCGGCATCCCGTCTTCGTCCACTACGATTTTTTCAATCAGAAGTTCAATATCTCTTCGGTCAAGGTTGCCTCCTGCAATGATTTTATCTACCACCTCAAGAGCATTTTTTAGTTTATCCTTTACATCAGGCGTTTCTATGGCAGTTTCATTCAGTTCTTTTATCTGCATTTCCAGACCATGAATCTGAGCAAATAAGTCTTTCTGCATAGAATCATACGTTTCATTGATTAGGTCTTCATTTCCAGCAGCGACAGCCAGATCTTTTACTTTTTGGGTAAGCAGAACTTTCAGTTGACTTTTTCGCTCATTGATAGCTGTGTGCAGTTCCTGCCGTTTTTCCGCTATTGTTTTTTTCTCTGCTTCAAAATCCTTTAAATCATAGGTAGAAATAACTTCACAGAGAGCATTTCGACACATCTTGATATAAGTCAGAACATCTTCCATCAGATCATCTTCTTCAATTAAATGTGCCTTGGAGCAATAACGTCTGCCTTTGGTGTTATAAGTGGTACAGATGTAATATTTCCGTTCTCTGCTGGAAGTTTGGCGTTTAATTGGCGTAAGACGGCTTCCGCAATCCTTACAGAACAGACAACTGCCAAAAGGATTCGGAATCTCAGAGCCAAGCCATTGCCCCCGACTTCCCCGATAATTGGTGCGGTTACGTTTTTCCTTTAATTCCTGTACCAGAGCAAAGGTAGCTTTATCAATAATTGCAGGGTGGTGATTCTCGAAAATACATTGTTCTTCTTTTGGTACACGTTTATCTTTTCCATGAACCGTATTTCTTGCACGTTTTTTCAAGCGAAAAGTACCAATGTAAAAATCATTATCCAGAATTTCTTTTATCATAGCATCTGACCATTTAGACGCTACCTGTCTTTTGGACAGTCTACCTTCTTCTATTTCACGTTCACGCTGTATCATAGAGGGAGTAGATGCTCCCTGCTCGGTCAGATATGTGGCAATCTTGCGGTAGCCAGAACCGGAAAGATATAAGTCATAAATTTGCTTAATGTATTCAGCTTCTTTTGGTACAATTTCCAGAATGGTTTTATCCTTTTCGTTACGGCGATAGCCAAACGGTGGTCTGGTAATCAGTGTTCCCTCTTTCTGTCTGGCTCCTATGGCACGTTTGATTTTCTTACTGGTATCTTTTACATATCGCTCATTAAACCATGTTTTGATACCAATGGTATCGTCACTGGAATCCATAGAATCATAATTATCGTCAATCACAACCAGATGCTTTCCACGTTCCTGAAATTCGTCCAGAAGAAGTAGCACCTTTGCATTATGCCTGCCAAGGCGTGAAAAGTCTTTGACATATACAGTATCAATATCTTTATCCAGATCAGCCATCATCTGCTGAAATCCCGGCCTGTCAAAGATATAACCGGAAATGCCATCATCTTCATACCAGCGGTCAATAACCACACCATGATCAGCTACATACTGGTTGATAATCAGTTTTTGATTTTCTATGGAAACATAATTCCTTTTATCATCGTCTCTGGAGAGACGGACATACCCTGCATTCATAGATGCTCCTTTCTGCAATGTAAATATTATTATTAAGCACTATGTAATTATATTATATATTTTGATATTGCATTTGTAAATTCATTTTCAAATTATTTTTAATATTTACAGAACATATTGTTTCGATAAAAGCAAAATGGTAAAATCATAAGAAAGAATAAATATACGTTAAAGGAGAAAATTTGCATGTATGATCTGGAAGAATTAAAATCACAAATGCAACATGATTCTCAAATTATAAAAGAACTTGAAGAATATGTTACAGATATTGCATTAGAATATCTTGATAAAGAAGATTTTCGAAAAACAAAATTATTTCGTGAAATTGAACAAATATTTTTAGCCTTTCCAGAAAATGAATTAATTGCTGAAGAATATGTAAGTTGTTTTTCATCATTAGATGGAATCGAAAAAGGAAAAAAAGGAAAGAAAGCATGTGAAATGGTAGAGAAAATTTATCATCAATATCCAAACAATAGAGAAATTGCGATAAATCTAACATATTTACTAATGATACGATCTTACGAACTTAATTCTAATGATTGTAATAAAGTTATTTTATGTATCCAAAAAATATGTGAGCATTTTCCTGATGAATCAGAAATCAAAGAACATTTAGAAGAAGTTAATAATGTTTATCAAAATAAAATCGAATATGAAAAACTTGGACTACATGCAAAATTATTATCTGAAAAAGTAGCCCAAAATCCAGATTCAACAGACTTAATTTTGGAATATATAGAAACTCTAGGTATGTACGCGCCCTATACTGATGAAGATCAATGCCGACACATTAGAGCCATTGTAATTAATTATTACAAGCGCTTGTCCGAAAATTTAAACTACAAAAGAAACTTGTTGAAAATTGATACTGCATTAATCGAAAATACTACTGGGAAAGAAACTGTGATTTTATTCAAAGAAATACAACATATCTATAAAGAGAATCCTTTATTAGAATTAGCGGTTTTATATGCAGAAGCTTTATGTACATTTTTAGGTGTAAAGGAATCCTATTACAAAAGTGCTATACAGGAAATAAAGACACTATATGAAATTTATCCTAACAGTTCAGAAATAGCGGCTTCTTATGCATGTATTCTTTTTATGGGAGTGGATTTTCATGATGAGAATGAACGTATAGCAAAAAAAATTTTACTTGAATTATTTGAACTTGCCAAAAAGCATTTACAAAATATAGACATTCAGGAATATTTGGAAGATGCAAAAAATTCGTTTGCATTTGATCATCAAGAAGCTATTTTTTGGAAAAGTTCAGATACTAAAAAAGTTAATAAGAATTGCTTTGCTGTTTTAGATACGGAGACAACATGGGATAATAAAGTTATGACCATTGGAATTGTTATAGCCGATAAAAAGACTTACAAACCTGAAGTTTTTAAATATTATGTTCTCCACCCAGAATTTGAGGAAGGTGGATTATATGGTGCAGTAGCCCCTCTTCCCAACAATGATATTACCACTGAAGGTACTAGAGAAGAAATTCTTTACGATTTGCAACAATGTTTGAAAAAACATAATGTAACAACGATTTATGCCTATAATATGAGTTTTGATAAAAGTAAATTACCTGAATTAGATAATTATTCATGGTATGATATTATGGGAATAGCTGCTAATAAAAATTATAATAAATTTATTTCAGAAGATATGGAATGTTTTAAAAGTGGTCGGTTAAAACGTGGATATAGTGCAGAATCTATTATTCAATTGTTAAGTGGAAAAAATGATTATACAGAATCACATAATGCCCTTTTTGATGCTATGGACGAATTAAAAATAATGCAGTATCTGAGATTGTCATTAGACTCTTATCATCAAAGTGCAATTCCACTTGAGAATAAGGAGTGTATCCAGAGAGAAAAATTCGACAATAATGTGTTTAATGTAGGAGATCGTATTTTTCATAAGAGTTTTGGGCATGGTCTAATATTAAATTGTTCTTCTGAAACATTTGGAAATACTGATAGCTACAGTGCAACTGTAAGTTTTATTGGCAAAGAATGTAAAAATATGTTAGTTCCATTTCCACAATTTATTAAAAAAGAATTATAGTATAGCATTTGTCAAAACTCATTTTAGACTATCCCAGTGATTTTTAACCAGTGCCTTAATTCCGTCATGAATATTGACATTTGAATCTCCATCCAGAAATGTGACAACCCGAAAGCCGATGTCAGCATATTTCTTGCGTTCCGCTTCAAATTCTTCCTGTGAAGAAAAATCGGTACGCCAGAGATAATACGTTGGTTTCCGCAAGGTTATCACATCCTTTCTGTTAATTTTTCTATAATTATCATATAAAAAGTGGACAGTTTTCGTGTCTGTCCACTTTAAAATAATTTTACCGTTCGCGATCTGAATGGGTTAATTGTCCTCGTTTTGCCAGTTCCAGTATTTCTGGTGGAATACGATTCATCAGATTCTGGAGATTTTCATAGTCAGCTCTGAGTCTGACATCATCCATTTTCTTTCGTATACTGCTGGACGTTGCTTCTTTTACCTGTCTGCTTAAATACTGTGTCTGTCTTTTTAATGATACATTATCTGACTTTAAGGAACTAATCGTCTTATCATATTTCCGAACCTGTGTCTGAAAGTTCTCCATTGCGGGGAAAAACTTCTGTAAAAGTTCCACTGCTTTATCTGTATTTTTACCGGCATTAAAGAGATTTGTATTTTCCAGTAAATCAGTAATCTGCTTGGCCTGTCGGGTTAGATGTGCTGCTTCTTTGAAAAGTCGTGGTGGAATATGTTCACGCCCAGTCATGCTGGCGGCTTCTCCACGTTCCAGATCTGGATATTTTTCTACCATGTGTTTCCAGAACTCATCTTGCCACCAGGTCAGCTTTTTCTTATTTCCAAGAATCTCTTTTGCACAGAGCCTCCCATCTTGGGTTATCGGGACAAAGGAAAGGTGCATATGTGGAGTTTTCTCGTCCATATGCACCACAGCCGAAAGGATTGTCTCTGAATCCTGATATTTCTCTATAAATTCCAAAGCTGTTTGGAAATACGCTCTGATTTCACTCTTTTTCTTACCTTTGAAAAATTCTGGTGTAGCGGTAATTAGAACTTCAACAACACGTACACTGTCTTTGCGTGTCCGGCATCCGTATTCTTCAATCAGTCGATTCGACTCTGCCCGGTACTTCCCGACTGGTTCAATGAAATGATAATTCAAATTTCTTCGATTGTTGTCTATATCCGGATTACTGGCATACTTTTCTTTTTTCCGTTCATTGTGAGCTTCAATATTGCTGATTTCAGGTCCTTTGTATTTTGCAAATCTTAAAATACCGTATTGTGCTTTTTGCATTTGTACTTCCTCCTTTCCCAAAAACAGGCTAACTGTCATATTATTTTGACAGCCAACCTGAAAAATATATAATGTGTAACTTACATTGAATCACTACGTACATACGTACCAGATTAATTTGTCCATTCTTTCGGTACGTACGTACACTGGGAAGCGTCCATAAAACCATCTGTATAGGACGGCTTTGTAATAACCTTTACTCCCGTAAATCCCCATACTCGTCTCCCTGCAGAATTTTTTATTGTATTGCAATGTTCCAGATTATATTTTGCTTGAACAGCAATCATAGCATCTGAGAAACTACGATTTTTTAATGCAGTCATGGAATTTTCTTCACACCAGAGCCGATAGCTCTCATACAGTTCTTTGGAACTTGCACTTGCCTCTGCCTGAAAGCGAATATATCCTTCTGATTCTAAAAACTCCAGTACATTGTTATTGTCCCGTTTCACATTTTCACGATTCGCCTTAATACGGGGACTTTCTGTAAATTTAAAATTCTGACGGACTAACCTTTGTAACCCTTCAAATGCCCAGAGAAAAATACTTTCGGCTTCATTTTTCATTTTTTCTGCCAGATAGGGATCATCTACACGATCAACAGTTTTCTCTTTGGTTGTCAGTACTAATTGTCTTCGGTAAAATCCATCGCTACGGTCATACAATGCCTGTAAATCTCCATTGCTGAATGCAAGTAATCTGGAAAAAAGCCATCCCTGGTAACTTTGCTTTCCTTTACGTTCCAAGTCCATTTTCCCCTGAGCAGTAACAATGGATTTCACATAACTGGTCTGTTTCAGGGCTTCCATTCGCATATCATCATCTACACACAATAAAATATGCTCAAGGTCAGCTCTGGCAAAGCGGTTTTCAGAAATTTTACCGATACTTCCGTCTTTCATATTTGAGCCTAACAAGCTGTTCAGAACAGCACCAATCTGTGATTTACCCTCTCCGCCATTTCCTTTTATAATCATCATCCGTTGGCCCTTGTTGCTTGGAATCAGGCAATACCCTATGAATTCCTGTAAAGTTGGAATATCTTCCGGGTAGAGCAGTTGATCTAAAAATGACAGCCATGTAGAAGCTTCTGGTGCATCTGGATTATAATTGACTGGAAGACGCATTCGTACAATATCTGGTTTTTCAGGGATAAATGTGCCATCTATATATATCGTTCCATTTGCAAGATGGATTTTATTGGCTTCTGGTGGAAAATCCTCTATATAAGCTGCCAGTTTCATAACTTCCAAAATATTTATTACTTTGCGTGGAACATTGTTAATGGCATAATGTTTCAGACTTTCAAATATTTCCCCACGAAGGGGCAGATCATCAGTGACCCGCCCCTCTGGAGTAAAAAATGCATTGTTGGCAAAGTGTATTTTATGCGTATGGAGAAATTCTTCACAAAAGGCTGCTTCATTGATATTGGTTCCGTCAAACCAAACTGGATAATTACTAAGCTGCTTTTGCTTCTTCTGCATATACATCCTCCTCATCACGAGACCCTGAAAGATATTTCAAATCTTCCAGATAGCCTGTTTCTTTCATGGATTTTACAACTTCAAATCCTTCTTCATCTACAAAGGTCAGATAATCTGCCAGATATTCGATATAACTCAGATTTTCACATGCTTCTTCAAATCGTTCGTTCATAGGTAAATCCGGTCGTTCTGGTGCATACAGTGATTTCCATTTTTCCAGACGATGAAGATATTCGCATACCATTTTCTGGCATTCATGTAATTCTTTCTGTCTGCTTTTTGTTTCCATGTACTCGGGCTTTTTCAGAGCTGCTATTACTGGCGGATTATCTGGTGTAATACCAAAATCTACAGCAATTTTCTTGGCGGCTTCATAGTTACTCAGTCCGAATAGATTTGCAACAAACTGGATCACATCTCCGGTAGCACCACAGCCAAAGCAGTAGTAATAAGTTGTGTTTAGTTTCATACTTGGGTAATGGTCATTATGAAATGGGCAACAGATCATGTTGTTTCTTCCAATTTTCATGCCATAATATTCGGCAGCCTGTCCGACTGTTACAGTTTCTTTTATTGTTTCAAATAATCTCATTCTATTTTCCTCCTGATTTAAGTTTGAATTTAAAGCTGTGCCGTTTTATCCAGTTCCTTTCCTGACAGGCAACCCTTCTCGGCGCTGTGTCGTCTCTTTGTGAGCGCTCTTTTCTGATCAGAAAATCGTGGCGGTTTATAAAGTTCCGGAACGGTCATTTAGTTTTCAAGGTTCTGTCTGATCGATCATGTTGACAGTTTAGCATGAAAAAATCGCACCCCTGATTTATTCACGTACAATGAAAATCACGAATACGATTTGATAAAAAATTGCAAATTTGCACAGGCACAGATATAATGGAAGTAGTTTAGGAGGTGACGAAACAATGGGAAAATCTGATTTAATAGAAGATGAAACAAGTCTTGCATACCGATTAAGTAATTTGCGGAAAGACCATGATTTAAGCCAAAAACAGTTAGCCGATCAGCTTCATGTGACGCATTCACAAATCAGTCGTATTGAGAGCGGTGAAACAAAAAATCCTAATATAAGCATTGTAATAGATGCCGCCAGATTTTTTCATGTTTCTACAGATTATCTGCTTGGAATCACTCAGATTACTTCGCCAAAAAGTTATGATATATCGGAACTTGGACTGTCGGAAGAAGCAGTAACGAGACTGATTACCAGAAGAATAGATGTAGATATTTTAAACCGATTATTGGAACATGAATGTTTTCCAAAATTATGTATTATGATTCGGAATTATTTTGATGATACCATTGCTGAGGGCATCATGGCACGAAATAAAGTCATTGATTTTGCTGTTGATCAACTGACTGATCTGATGACTGCAGAACCATCAAAAAGAAAAGAGATTATAAAAGATAAGCAGTTTTTAAGCTCACATAAATTAGGAGCAAATGAAGCAGACATCGAAAAAATCAAGATTCAGTTTATGGCAATATTACGTGATATTAAATCTGGTATACAGAAAAAAGAACCAACAAAAGCGGTTGCCACAGCCGAAGCAGTGCAGATGATTCGAAACGCATTGCCCGATAAGCCGGCTTCTGATATCACAAGTACTGACTTGGCAAATGCAGTAGCTTATTATATGGGACAGACAACAGATCTGAATGATGAAGGACTTGCAAAGGTACAGAATTTGGCAAAATATATCTGTGACAATAGTGTATCTAAGAAAAATTCAGAGAATGGCTAACGGAAGTATGGATATACCTTTCTTCAAATGTGGCATCGTCTGAATAACAGCATTGTCATGCTGATATTCAGACTCAGTTCTGTTCTTTCAGGCAACTCCTTTACGGAGTACCTTTCAGCACAGAATGTCGGGAATTGGAGGTAATCGCAAGGATATAAAATTTCTTCCCGGCAGCCACAATTTCATAAAGGTATAACACACTAGACTTTCCTGCCGGAAAATCGTGTGCCAACAGGGATGCTACTCGCCCCTATTGGATGACCCAGAGTAAAACATCTGATATAGCAAAAAGAAAGAAGGGTATGTGAAATGGCTTTTTCAGAAAAACTAAAAAACGAAATAGAACTTTATTGTAATAATCATCTGCCACAAGATTCTTGGTATGAAAATGAATTTTCTTTCATACAGGGTTTAGATTTGAAAAATCGCATTATTACGGAATTTAAAGCTATTAGATTTGCCTATAAACTTTATGAAGGCATTGAAGCAACAAATGAAAACTTATTATTTGAAGTACGTAATCAGATACTTGCATATGCATCAATTTATGAAGCAGTAATAGAAAATGTTTTAAATTCATACTACTCAGATACTGTAGAATTTGATTCTTTGATGCATCATATCATTCCAATGAAAATATCTATTCCCCAAAGTAAACAAGATATATTACAAAATGTATTATCTCATGATGGAAAAGTAATTGTACCTTTTTATTATACGAGAAAAAGAAAGGAAAAACCTCAAGTTAGATTTGATGAAAAGTGTCGAACCGCAGAGGGTTTGGGATTAATCCATAAATTTATCAATGATGATGGTGTTGAGATAGATCTTCCTTCTGAAATAATTGAGATATATTCTTATAGAAATGGTATTCATATTATTGCAGAGCAAAGGAAAGGTATTAATTATGAGTTGGATTTAAGTAAAAAGGCTTATCGTAGAATGAGACCCTTTATTGATCAATTGAAAGATAAACTTATTCAAGATGGAAAAATTCAAATTAATTAATGAAGTAAAAAGCAAATTGTTTCAAATTCCATTTACCGTCAATTATTGCTTCTCATTATCTTTTGGTCATGTTACAATAAGTGATATAGATTTTAGAGGAGGTGTTTGTATTGAATATCACGCAAATTAAATTGGAAAACTTTACAGTATTCAAGAATGCGGAAATTAATTTTGATAAAGGTATCAATATTTTTATTGGGGAAAATGGAACGGGAAAAACCCATATTATGAAATTATTATATTCGGCTTGTCAGGCAGCGAATCCGAAAGTGTCATTTTCAAACAAAGTTGTTCGCACAATGTTACCAGATGATTTTAAAATTTCTAGACTAATTACAAGAATTCGAGGAAGTAACAGTGCAAACGTCAAAATCAGTGCGCGAATGGATGAAAATACTCCAACAAAAAATCTGTCAATAGACTTTAATCATAAAACCAAAAAGTGGGATGCAATAGTCAGAGGAGAAGAAACATGGGAAAAAAACTTTAAGGATATTAGTAGTATATTCATTCCAGCAAAAGAAATATTGTCAAACAGTTATAACCTAACTGCTGCTGTGGAAAAAGATAATGTTCGCTTTGATGATACATATATAGACATTATAAATTCTGCCAAAGTAGATATTTCTGTTGGACGTAATAGTGTAAATCGTGATAATCGTTTAAAAGCAATCGAAAAAATAATTGATGGTACAGTTTACTATGACAATAAAAAGGATGAATTTTATTTAAAAAAAGGAAATTCTAAGCAAGAATTTAATCTTGTTGCAGAAGGAATCCGTAAAATGGCATTATTATGGCAACTTGTTAAAAATGGAACCTTAGAAAAAGGCTCAGTCTTATTTTGGGATGAACCAGAAGCTAATATTAACCCAACTTATCTTTCAATTATAGTTGAATTATTGTATGAATTACAGCGAGATGGTGTTCAAATTTTTGTTTCTACACATGATTATATGTTGGCAAAATATTTTGAGACAAGAAAAAAAGAAAATACCTCTCTTGTTTTTCATTCATTTAAACGTGAAAAAGGAGTTGTAGAATATTCATCAGCGTCAAAATTCGGAGAATTAAAAAATAATCTTATTATTGATTCTTTTAATACTTTGTTAGATGAAATTTACGATCTTGGAGAATAAATAATGAATAAAGTTTTTACTGAGGAAAATGGCTGTTATAAAATTGATTGTTCAAAAGCAATATGGGCAACAGATTCTTTGAATCATCAATATCATAGTGCTAACTGTTTATTAAGTGATGTAGACTGGATTATGGAAACAAATCAAAAAATATATCTTGTTGAATATAAAAATGCTAATATTTCTGGTGCTAAAAAGCCAGAAGCTTTTATACCGACGAATGATAAAACAATAAATAAAGTAGTAAGAAAGTTTTATGATTCGTTGCATTATCTTTCATTGCAAGGAAAAACTAAACCTAAAGAATATGTGTATATTTTGGAATATCCGAATGGAGATTCTGCTTCAAGAAAAATGATACGAAATCGTTTAAAATCCAAATTACCATTTGCTCTTCAAGAAAATATTGGTAATGGAATAAAACTAATCGAAAAGGTAGAAGTTCTCTCGATTGCTGAATGGAATGATCATAAATATTATGGTGAATTTCCAATTCAACACATATAAATAAAGGTGTTGATAATGTCAGTTATTTTTGCTTGTCACTCTAAAATTACATATATTTGTAAAATAATTAGTTAAACATTCTGGATTATTTTAAGAAAAAATATAAAGATACTGACAAAATATTTCTGATTCAAATATCGAGATTGCATCCATGTAGAGGGGGAGACCATATATAGTATCTCCCCCAACCTATATTTTAATTCACTATCTACAATTATTCGCACTATTCAATCCCTCCACCCAATTACACAAAATTACAATCGTTTCATAATTTACATTGATATATGCACGCCACCCTTACGACCGCCAAGAACCTTCTCTCCTTTCAGATCCTCCCATTTGAAATCAGGCATCTCTTCTCTTGCCACTAGAAAATTCCCCGCACGCTGTGTAAGCTGTGCGAAGTTCAACGCCGGGTCGGTCGCCCCTTCCTGATATGCATAGATGGATGCTTCAGCTCCCATAAATCCGATATCTGCCTCACCGGAGATCAGAGCAGTCAGAACCTTATCCGCACCAAACCCAGTTACCAGCGTCAGATCCAGACCTTTCTCCGCAAAATATCCCTCCTCGATCGCCACATACTGCGGTGCGTAAAAGATTGAATGTGCGACTTCATTCAGTGTAACCTTTGTAAGCTTCTCTTCCGTGCTGCCTTTCTTCGCAGCAAATACTCCCATCGGCAGCGCCGTCACCGCCAGCACGACTGCTGCCGCCAATGCGATCTGTTTTTTATTTTTCATGAAGATACTCCTTTTTTGACTTCTGATTTTAGCATATGCCAGAAGGACCTGAAGGGTTCGGAACATCAATAAAGCAGATAATATCATCAGAAAAATGAAACTTCTGGCCGTAACATCATACTGAAATGGAAAGGAATTGCCCCTCCCCCCAAAATATGATAAGGTGAAGCAAACAGAATTTTTCAGGAGGAGCATTCATATGAAATACGACTTCACTTCCATCATTGACCGGCATGGCAGAGATTCCATTGCAGTAGACGGCCTGAAGGGCGATGGTTTCTCTCCTGCCCCGCCGAAGGAGGGCTTCGATGCCATCCCGATGTGGGTAGCAGACATGAACTTTCCTACTGTACCTACCATACAGCAGGCGATCATCGAACGGGCCAGTCACCCTACCTTCGGTTACTTTGAAGCCCCGCCGGAATATTATAAGGCCATCATCCGCTGGCAGGAAACACGCCACGGTGTCACCGGTCTGAAGCCCAGGCATATTGGCTACGAAAATGGCGTTCTGGGCGGAGTTATCAGTGCACTGAACTGCATCTGCTCCCGCGGTGATAACGTCCTGGTTCACAGTCCGACATACATAGGCTTCACCAAAAGTCTGAAAAACAACGGCTACGAGGCCGTACACTCTCCTCTGATAAAGGATGAAAACGGCATATGGAGAATGGATTATGCAGACATGGAAAAACAACTCCGTGAAAAGAAGATCCACGCTGCCATTCTCTGCAATCCACACAATCCCTGCGGACGCGTGTGGGAGCGTTGGGAGCTGGAAAAAGCCATGGAGCTTTACCGAAAACATGATGTCTATGTCATCTCAGACGAGATCTGGTCTGATCTCATCCTGAACGGCCATAAGCATATCCCCAGCCAGTCCGTCAGTGAAGATGCCCGCCAGCGTACAGCAGCCTTCTACGCTCCATCCAAAACCTTTAATCTTGCAGGACTTGTTGGCAGCTATCACATTGTATACAACAGCTGGTGGCGGGATCGTATTTTGAAAGAGTCCAGTCTGAGCCATTATAATATGATGAATGTTCTGTCCATGCACGCTCTGCTTGGCGCTTATCAGCCCGAGGGCTATGAATGGACCGATGAACTATGCGAAGTACTAAGCGGAAATGTAAACTTTGCCTGTGATTACATTGACCGGCACTTTAAGGGTGTCAACGTTTCCAGGCCTGAAGGCACCTACATGCTCTTTGCCGACTGCACCGACTGGTGTGCCGCCCATGGCAAAACAATCGAGGATGTGGAAAAAGCCTGCTGGGATGTCGGTGTTGCCGTCCAGGACGGCAGGATGTTTTTCGGTTCCTGTCACCTGAGAATGAATCTGGCCTCACCCCGTTCCCGCATAGAGGAAGCCTTCCGCCGAATGGATCGGTACGTCTTCAACAGGTAAAAATCTACTCTGCCATTCATTACAATCTATGCTATAATAGAGCTCATAACATCAGCGTTCCATCCTGTCACTTTCCGGAACGCTGTAAACAGGAGGAAATCAATATGGATATTAAAGAGGAAATCCACGCATTATCAGAAGAAATGCTCACAAATCTTGGCAGACTGGTTGCCATTGACTCCCAGCTCGGTACCCCTTCCGAGGGAAAACCATTTGGTGAGGGTCCTGCAAAAGCCCTGGAAGAGGGACTGAAGATTGCCGAAGAACTTGGTTTTAAAACCGTAAACCTGGATAACTACTGCGGTTATGCCGAAATGGGTGAGGGCGATGAGATCGTCGGCATCGCCGGTCATCTGGATATCGTTCCTGTAGGCGGAGACTGGACCTACGATCCGTTCCGCCTTACCCGTGAAGACGATCATGTATACGGCCGCGGGACCACTGATGACAAAGGCCCTATCCTGGAAGCGCTCTATGCCATGAAGCTTCTCCGCGACCACGGCGTGAAGCTGAACAAAAGAGTCCGCCTGATCATGGGCTGCAACGAGGAAACAGGTTCCAAATGTATGGATCACTACAATCAGGTAGCAGAAGAGCTTTCCTGCGGTTTCACACCGGATGCCAGCTTCCCGTGTATCCACGGTGAAAAAGGTCAGCTTGCCATGATCGCCTGCTCCAAAAACACCCGGATCATCTCCATGAACGGCGGTTTTGTATCCAATGCAATGTGTGACACCTGTACAACCATTGTTCCCGATGAGGACGGTCTGAAGGAAAAGCTGGAATCCGCACTTTCCCAGACGAAGCTCCAGGAATATAAGGTAAGCGAAGAAAATGGCAGACTCACCATCTACGCCAAAGGTGTTCCGGCCCATGCCAGCACTCCTCATCTCGGTGTCAATGCTGCAGGAGTAACCTTTGAATGCCTGGCAGAAGCAGGCTTTGAAGATGACTTTGTAGAATTCTATAACTCCCATATCGGCACTGCATGTGACGGCTCCGGCATTGGTCTGAAATTTGCAGATGAATACGGCGATCTGACGTTATGCAACGGAATCGTAAAAACAGAAAATGGTGTCATTTCCTGTACCATCGATATCCGTGTTCCGGTAACTCTTAATGAGACCGATATCCGCAGAATGTGCCAGGACAGACTGGAAGATAAAAACGGCCGTATTGAGATCACAAATATTGTTGCCCCGTTATTCTTCCCAAGAGAATCTCCGCTGGTAAATGCTCTTTACAAAGCGTACACAGATGTGACTGGCGATACCGAACACAAACCAATGGTCATCGGAGGCGGCACTTACGCAAAATCCCTCAAAAACATCATAGCCTTCGGACCTGAAAAAGAGGGAATTGACTACCGTATCCACGGAGCCGATGAATTTATCCTGGTCTCCGGCATGGAAGAAGCAGTACTGATCTATATGGAAGCGATCAAAAATATGCTTGCGATCTGAAATCAGGAGGATAAGAAATCATGAGTACAAAAGCTGAACACGCTACAAAATTACACGAGAATGGCTGTAACTGTGCACAGGCAGTTGCCTGTTCTTTCTGCCAGGAATTTGGCATCGATGAAAACGAGATGTTCCGTATTGCCGAGGGCTTCGGCCTTGGAATGGGTGTTATGGAAATGTGCGGTGCTCTTTCCGGTATGGCTATGATCATCGGACTTTCCAACAGCCGCGGAAATACCGAAGAAGGTTCCGGCTCCAAAGGTGACACTTACAAAAAGCTCCGCACCTATATCCAGAAATTCAAAGAAAAAAACGGCTCCTGTATCTGCCGTGAATTAAAAGGTGTAGAGACAGGCAAGGTTCTCTGCAGCTGCCCGCAGTGTATCACAGATGCGGTTGCTCTTACAGAAGAATATCTTGCGGAAAACAGATAATCTCATAAAATAAAACAGCAGAATTGTATATTCCCTGTAATCCCAGGACATACAGCTCTGCTGTTTTCTTTTCCTAATACTCCCGGATGGCTTTTTTTATTCCCTTCTGCTGTGCCATAACCGCATCATCGGAAATGTATGGCATCTCATTCACACTGTCTTCCGGAATTTCGCCGGTGACACTCCAAACTGCTCCCGAAACAGATGATAAAAGTGGCTCACATTGGAAAATCCGCAGCACTCACAGATATCCAGGATCTCCCGGTCTGTCTGTGCCAGAAGATAAACTGCATATTTCAGACGCTCCTGGTTGATATACTGGGTAGGCGTTTTCCCACAGATCTGTTTCAGTAGCCTGCAGAGATGGCTTGGAGAGCAGGGAGCCAACTCGCACATTTTTTCGTAGCCTTCCTGGAGATTTTCAATCTTTGACATATTTAAGAGAAGCTCTGACAACCAGGAAGGCATCTGATTCCAGGGATCCTTTTCATCATAAGTGAAGAAATAATCCTCCAGAAGAAGTGCAATGACACACTGTGCATGATATCTTGCGTGCCGAGGATGGCTACTGTTTACCAACTTTCCCGCAGTATCCATTGCATCCAGAACCTTGCGAAAATTTCCCCCTTCCAGATGTACATAGGCAGGCATCTCACCATTTATCAGCTTATCCATCTTTTCCTCCTGCTCCAGAAACAGGGAAACATTTCGGAGCACCTGGGTAGAAAAGCCCAGATTCCGGACGCAGAAATTCTCCGAATGATAAAAGTTATAGCTGTGCATATCATTGGGGCGTATAAAAAACAGATCCCCCTTTCTTACTGTCTGTACGGAATCATTGATCATATGATAGGCCGTACCCTCTGAAATAATAAAAAGTTCATAATGAGTATGAGTATGTATTGGCACATGCTTGTAAATATCCGAAATCGTATAGGAAAGTCCGGACTCTCTGTTCAGCGGATACTGTTCTTTTCCAAATACCGGTATTTCCATCTTCTTTTCTCCTCCCCACTTTCTGATATCAATATACTACAAAAATCTGACAGCTGTAAACAAGAAACATAGTGTAAATTGTGATATTCTTTTACCGCATTGAAGAAGATTTCTCATTGAAAAAATTTTCTCTGATGCAGAAACTTACTCTTTATTTTTTCAGGGAGGACTTATTATCATGTCATCATCCAAATCTCGATTTTTTAATCCGGCTGTTGTAGGCCTGATCATGCTCAGCTTTTTCCTGGGTACCAGTGAATATACTGTGATCGGTATCCTGCCGGAAATTGCGGACGGATTCGGGATTTCACTGACTCAGGCCGGAAGCATTGTATCTCTGTTTGCCTTTGCCTATGGCCTTGGCACTCCGTTTCTGGCTGCCTATGTGGGAAAATACAATCGTTTTCGTATTACCATGCTGGGAATCTCACTGTTTGCGCTCTGCAATCTGATCTGTGCCATTGCTGTCAATTACACGGTATTTCTGGTGTTCCGTATTCTTACGGCTGTGGTTTCCGGTACTGTGGTCTCCATCTCCATGACTTATGCGGAAGATGTTGCTTCCATCCCGGAGCATATCCCGGGTGTGATCGCAGGTGTCTTTTCAGGCTTCAGCATTGCTTCTGTTGTGGGTGTGCCTATCGCTTCCACTATCACGCAAACTTTTGGCTGGCGTGCGGCTTTTATCACAATCTTCGTGGCAACCCTGGCTCTGCTGGCGCTTCTGTTTGTGAAGCTGCCGCGGCAGAACCGGCTGAAGGCCGGAAGTATCCTGGAACAGTTTAAACTTTTTCTGGACAAAAGGATCTCCATTGGCTGTGCCATCGTTTTCCTGGCAGGCGCCTCCACCTACTGCTTCTATACATATCTGACACCGATCTTACAGCAGGAGCTTCATATTCCGGATTCCATGTTAAGCGTTGCGCTTCTAATCTTCGGTATTGCGGCGATCACAAGCAATGTAAGCTCCGGTCAGGTGGCAAACAAAACCGGCATCCGCCTGCTGCCCCTGATCTACGTCATCCAGACGATATGTCTGCTGCTTCTGCCTATTGCCACCCATAACCTGATAAGCGGAGGACTGGTACTGTTTATCCTCGGTGTTATGATGTATCTTCTGAACTCACCACTGCAGATGCATTTTCTGAAGATCGCCACCAGAGAGCATCCTGCCTGTGTAAACCTGGCATCTTCTCTGATCTCGGTTTTCTTTAACTTTGGCATTGCAGCCGGTTCTGCCATGGGCGGAGTGATCGTAAAATATGCCGGACTTCGTTTTGTCGGGATCGGTGGTGCAGTTCCGGGCATCGGAGCGATCCTCTGTGCGGTGATCCTGCTTCAGCTCATGAAGCCGGGTGCGGATATCCGATAAATAAAAATACAGCCAGGAAATTATCCGGATCTTATATCCGATATTTCTGGCTGTATTTTTATTCTCTCAATTTTCTTCTGTTACTGATGTGGTTTTACTTTCATATTCTTTCAGTCCCATAATCAGGACTTTCCTGTTTTTCTATTTCATCTCGATTCTAAATAATCTCGCTGCTTTTTCCTGCGGCATCTTCACTACAAGATTTCCATTTTCGATTTTATATTCGCACATCTCTTCCTTCGGATAGATCACTGATACTCTGCTAATCTGATCTGCATTTTCCAGAGGGATCACTGCTTCTGTTGTTCCCGGTGTCCATACGGAAAGATAAGTATTCTTCTCTGCTTTCACTCCGTAAGCAAGAACTTCAGATTTCAGAGTTCCAAAACCAAGCGGAAAGAACGGCACGCCGTCACGGATTTCCTCACGGATCTCCTTATACAGGGAGATTCCCTCCTTCATACGGTTCATGGAATTTTCGCCCAGCTTCCATACCATACCGCTGATATATGGGCGGAGAAGCATACCATTTACTACATTGTAGATCACATGCTCTTCTTCATCCTCATACGGATATACCCACATACCACCCTGCTCCGGAGTTACCGCACTGGCTACATTGGCAGCGATATTAGCATTGTAGAGATAATCTGTCTGATCACTGGTAGACTGCAGGCTTAAGATCTTCAGCATACCATAATCCATACGCTGTCCGCCGGAACCGCAGTTCTCCACAACAAGCTCCGGATGATCCCGGAAGATTTCCTCATACCACTGGTGAAGACATTCATAATGCTCACGGATGGCATCTGCACAGCTGTCACTGTTCAGATCACTTCCATATCCCATGGTTACGTTATAGTCCACTTTAAAGTACTCTACACCGTAATCATTGATCAGCCTGTCTACTACATCACGGCAATATTTCCGTACCTCCGGATTGCGAAAATCCAGCATATAGCGTTTATTGTCAATGTGGCGTTTTCCATGACGGCAAACAAACCAGTCATCCGGAAGCTTGTTTGCCAGTTCGCAGGCAACTCCCATAACCTCGATTTCCAGCCAGAGTCCCATTTTCAGGCCTTTACTATGTGCATGATCGCAGACTTCTTTCAGACCATTGGGGAATCTTCCGGATGCTTCTTTCCATTCCCCGACACGGTCCCACCAGAATCCGTCGTCATACCAGCCTGCATCCAGGCAGTAATATTCACACCCAAGCTCTGCTGCCTTGTCAATAATGGAAAGCTCACGCTCCGTTGTAGGATCTCCCATCAGACAGTTCATGTAATCATTAAATACCACGTTCAGCTTCTCATCGTCCGTATTCGGTCTGCGTACTTTTCTCCGATATCTGGTCAGTGCCGCTGCTGCCGGATTCAGGCCACCTTTTACAACCGCTGCCCCTGCCGGAACGGTTGTAAAGCTTTCTCCCGGTTTCAGATTCTTATACCAGCCATGCTCCTGCTCTGTGGCGCCGCTTAAGGCAAGATACAGATTTCCGCCCTGTGCAGAGCCATATTCTGCCAGCCACTGTCCGGAGCTTTCAATCTGGAAAATATACGTCTCCCCTGTTTCTCTGTCCTCGGCAATTCCCATGGGAAGATACTCACAGGTAGACCAGGTGCCCTTTCCACTGTAACAATAACGATTCAGGCCATATCCCTGATGATTGAAGCCGTCTACGACCATTCCGTTTAAATTCAGCGTTTCTGCATCGTATTTCTGCCACTGTGCCTCACAGCACCAGCTGTTAAACGGCACATAGATATCTGTTTTTTTATAATAAGGCTTCTCGCCGCCTCTGGAGATTCCCTGATACATAAAAGAAGAAACATAGGTCAGCCCCTGATCCTCGCTTCCCTCGTTGATGATCTCTGTCCAGGTCTGTACTGCCGGCACTCCGTCAAACAGGCGCATATGATATACTGCCTTCAGCTTTTCCGGGGAAACCATTACGATCTCCAGCTCTTTTCCACCGTCCTGTGCCTTCAGCTCATGGTTCTCATAAACAAAATCCACAGAGGACTGATTGATGTTGTTTTTGTAGGCATGCATGTTCAGGCTTCCTGTGCCGCTTCTGTGAATCTCAACAGCCGGATAACAGATATCCTCCTTCGGCTCCATGATTGCTTTTTTTACTTCCTGTGATGAAAAATCTGCCAGCTCTACCACACCGTTTTCTCGGATACGGAACCGGATATCCAGGCCATTCTCATGTAATTCGATCATTTTCATGTTTTCATTTTTATAGCTCATAGAAAATACCCTCCGTTTTTCTGATTCTGATCACAGTATAACATCTGTTTTTTTATGAGGTGACAGGTATCATCCCCTGAATGTAAAAATGCAATATATTGTCGTATTTATTTTTGCGTGATATACTGTTTGCTGACAGTAAAGAGTACAGTCAGTCAGACATGTAGGGCGATTTAATCGAATATCTGCATCTGTCCGACTCGCAATTTACAGCTGAAATATTTACATTCCGCTTCGCAGTATACTCAGGAGGTTTTTTCATGCCAGATATTTTCCAGGACTCTTCCCGATATTTCCATATTTCTGCTTTTTATGCTCTCTCCCTGCCTTATTATCATATGGAGCATCACACACATTCCAGCTATGAGATCATGTATATCACCTCCGGTTCCTGCCGGGTTTTCTGCCTGGATGGCACACAGGACACGGAATTCCCACTGAAATCCGGGCAATTTATCTTTATCCGGCCGGATGTACCTCACCGGCTGGAGATTCCGGATGGTTTTCCCTGCTCGATCCTGAATCTGGAATTTTCTCTTACTCCCGAAAAAAGTCCGGTTGCTCTGGAGCTTCTCCTGAAAAAGGATCCCGGATTTTCCCAGTTCTGGAATTTTATGGAAGCCTCCCAGGGCTTCTGCTCCGGCGCGGATTCCCGCAGCTTCGGATACAGCCTGAAGGATCTGCTCACCTTTTTACAACAAAATTCCGGTCAGATACAAAAGGAAGAATTTCTCTTCTTTCTTCTTTTCAGCCGCATGCTTACAGAGCTTGCATTCTGCGCCCGCTCCAGCCGGAGCACCCAGGGAATCGTCTATCTGAAAAAAGCGCTCCGCTATATTGACGAGCATTATCTGGAAGACATTGATATTCCTGCCATCTCCGCATATGCAGGGATCAACAAATCCTACCTGCAGGCGCTCTTTACAGAAAAAAACGGCTGCACCATCAATACCTATATTAACCGCAAGCGTATGGAACAGGCCGCCTTTCTTCTGTGCAACAGTACTCTGCACATTACGGATATTGCCTTTTCTTCCGGATACAACAGCCGGCAGCATTTTGCACATACCTTCGAAAAATTTTATCATATGAGCCCCTCCAGGTACCGAAGCCTTCATACCCGGCCTCTCCGTTCGGATACCCAAAAGAAACGCTATCATATGACTGACGGACTGATGTTGGAAAGCGAACCCTTTCCTCAGGAATAAAACTTACTTCATACACCTACACCTTCAGGCTGATACCTGCGATCCACGTCTGAGCAGCCTAAAAAAACGGCCAGGTACGAAGCTCTTATCTCTTCGATAACCTGGCCGGCTTTTTATATTTATTGTCAAGCGGATATTCGCAATCCTACAGGGGACTTACTCGATTCGGTTAAAAATTTTCTATGGAAGCAGATTCTGCATACTCTTCAGGCTGATCGCCAGTGTGGAGGTATTATGCAGAAGTGCGGATGAAGTCGGCTGCAGGATACCTGCAACGCCACAGGCGATAAGACCTGCGTTAAAGGTAATAATAAAACGGTAATTGCGTCTGATACGCTTCATCAGTGCATTGCTGATCTCTTTCAGAACAACAAGCTCCTGAAGATCATCTGCACCTACAGTAATATCTGCGATCTCCCGGGCAATTTCAGCACCATCACTGATAGCGATACCGACATTGGCTGCGGAAAGTGCCGGAGAATCATTGATTCCGTCACCTACCATGATAACCTTTCTTCCGGCTGCCTTTTCTTTTTCGATGAAGTTGGCCTTATCCTCCGGAAGTACCTCGGAATAATATTCGTCCACTCCCACACGTCTGGCAATGGCTGCTGCTGTACGCTCACTGTCCCCTGTCATCATAACGATCTTGGAAATCCCTGCCCCACGCAGTGCTTCTACAGCAGCTTTCGCCTCCTCACGAAGAGGATCTTCAATACAGATCACGGCTGCAAGACGTCCGTCAATGGCAAGATACAGATGGGAATACTCTTCCGGAATATTGTCGAATTTCTCCTTGCCATCCTCCGGGATCAGACATTTCTCATCTTCAAATACAAAGTGATAGCTTCCGATCACGGCCTTATGGTCTTCGATCGTAGTGGAAATTCCATGCGCTACTACATATTCAACCTTTGAATGCATCTCCTCATGGGCCAGATGCTTCTTCCTGGCAGCACTGACAACAGCCTTGGCCATGGAGTGTGGGAAATGCTCTTCCATACATGCGGCGATACGCAGCATCTCCTCCGGATCATTGTTGTCAAAAGGAACCACATCCACAACGGTTGGCTTCGCCTTTGTCAGAGTTCCTGTCTTATCAAATACGATGGTATCTGCCTCAGCCATTGCTTCCAGATATTTACCGCCCTTAACTGTAGCCTTATGTGTACCGGCCTCACGGATCGCAGACAATACAGAGATCGGCATTGCAAGCTTAAGCGCGCAGGAGAAATCCACCATCAGGATCGCAAGGGCCTTGGTGGCATTTCTGGTGAGGAGATATGTAAGTGCTGTTCCTCCAAGAGTATAGGGAACCAGCTTATCTGCCAGATGCTCTGCCTTTCCCTCCAAAGAAGATTTCAGCTTCTCAGACTCCTCGATCATGGTAACGATCTTGTCATAGCGGCTGGAACCACCTACCGTCTTTACGCGGATGGTGATCTCACCTTCCTCCACAACAGTGCCTGCATAGGCAACGCTACCCTCTTTCTTGCATACAGGTACAGACTCACCGGTAAGAGAAGCCTGGTTGACCATAGCCTCTCCATCTGTAACACTTCCGTCAAAAGGAATTACGGTACCCATACGTACAACAACATCATCTCCCGGCTGGACCTCTCCGGACTCTACCAGGATCTCCTGATCCTCTCTCTTCAGCCATACCCTGCCAACATTCAGGGACATGGTTCTTGCAAGATCACCTACGGATTTCTTGTGCGTCCACTCTTCCAGGATCTCTCCGATCCCAAGCAGGAACATGATGGAGCCTGCAGTACCAAAGTCCTGACGTAATACAGACACTCCAATTGCAGTGGCATCCAAAACCGGCACCTCGATCTTACGGTGAAGAAGTGTATCGATTCCCTTCCAGATATATTTCAGGGAAGTAGCTGTTGTATAAATGGCATTCAGCGGATATGGCAGAAAAAGACTTCTTCCGTAATGGCAGATCACCTTGGAGATCAGCTTCTCCTGATATTCTGCATTCAGTGCTCTCCCTGAGCTCTGCAGCACCTGTGAAGGAACCTCTACATCCTGATAATGAAATTCGCTGATACCACGGATAACCGCAGCTCTGCTGCCCCGATAATTTACAACTGCGTCACAGGTTCTCTCGTATACCTTGGCAGAAACCACTCCATCAAGATTCTCGAGATAATACAACAGCGTATCTGCCTGCCCGTAGCTCATACTCTTCTGAGCAAGATGGATACGAAGCCGGCCTCTTGTCTCATGTTTGATATAAAATTTCACGGAAAATCGCCTCTTTACTCAGCTGTCTCTTCTGCTGCTTCTTCTGTCTCTTCTGCTGTTTCTTTGAATGCATCCTCATCTGCAGTTTCCTCTGCTTCTGTCTCAACATCCTCTACAGCCTCTTCAGCTGCTGCTCTTTCCTCATTGATCTCCTTAGCTTCAGCATAAATGTCTTCAGCATTCTCCTGAAGATTCGTAGCTGTTTTCATGATGCAGTCCTTAGCTCTTAAAACGGCTGCTGTGCATCCTGTGTAAAGCTTCTTCGCATCCTTGCTTGTGAGGATCTTGATTCCTGCTGTACCGAAAAGAACGCCTGCTGCAAAAAGTCCTGATTTCTTGAATTTAAAGTCTGCCATAATAATTTCCTCCTGATATATGATTTTTATTTTTTTCTGATTCCCGGTGAGGATTTTTCATGTCCGCCCCGATATTTTCATTATTATAAAATGTCTGTAAAAAAAAGTCCAGTGTTTTTTGTGTGAATTCAACACAATTCGTTAAATTTTCAGTTATTTTTGCCTAACAGTTAATTTTTACTAATAGTTTAATCTATCTAATTCTTAGTCTGTACAAACCTCTTCTTTCCTATTATATTGTGCCATAGCTTTTCCATACTCACCCGACCTCATGAACAGGCAACAGCGCCAGGGTACGGATATTCTGTTCACTGATCTCCCCGCAGGCCCGAAGTCCTGCAAGGATCACTTCATTAAGCTTCTGTCCGGACAGATGGCATATCGTATCATCATCCAGTTCTACTGTGCAGACGCCTTTTGTGCTGCATGCCACGCGATACATATTCTTTCGGCTGATAGCACCGATGGATTCCAGCGTATTGACCATACGGTATACTGTAGCTACACCGATCTTCGGATCCAGTGCGGAAGCCCTGTAATAGATTTCCTTACAACAGGAGCACTCTCCCTCCAGGATAATGTCCAGAAGAATCTTTCTCTGTCTGGTAATGCGGAGCCCCTTCTCCTTCAGTTTCTCTATAATAAGATCCCTCTGCATCTCTGTATGTCGGTAGCATCCTGTTTTTTTCTCTTCTGTTTCGGCTTCTGCAATATGCATTCTGATCCCTCCTTTATTGAGAAAACTTTTCTTTTATCTAATAAGTTAGTATACTCCAACTTAGGTTAGTTGTAAATAACTCATTTGAACTTTTTTACATATTGAGGATTCTGCCTGAATACCGTATAATGTTTCGTGAACCTGTACATAGGAAACCGTCGTTTTGACAAAATGACGAAAAATCCCCTTTCGTTTTTTCGTCAGAATGACAAGAAACTGCCGGAAACTTTGTAAGATTCAGCTCTAGCCCTTTTCTCTCATTTTCGATATACTGTTAACCAGCAAAGGAAATTACGTAAAACAATATATTAATTTTGGAGGGAAACAACAATGGCAAGTTTATCATTATCTCACATTAATAAAACTTATCCGAACGGCTTCCAGGCAGTTAAAGATTTCAACCTGGAGATCGAAGACAAAGAATTCATCATCTTCGTAGGACCATCCGGATGTGGAAAATCTACAACACTTCGTATGATCGCAGGTCTTGAGGAGATCAGCGGTGGTACACTTAAGATCGGTGACAAAGTCATGAACGATGTTGAGCCTAAGGACCGTGATATCGCAATGGTATTCCAGAACTACGCTCTGTATCCTCATATGACAGTATATGATAACATGGCATTCGGACTTAAACTTCGTAAAGTTCCGAAAGACCAGATTGATAAAGCAGTTCGTGAAGCTGCAAGAATCCTTGACCTTGAGAAACTTCTTGATCGTAAACCGAAGGCTCTTTCCGGTGGTCAGAGACAGCGTGTTGCTATGGGACGTGCTATCGTACGTAATCCTAAGGTATTCCTTATGGATGAGCCTCTTTCCAACCTGGATGCTAAACTTCGTGTACAGATGCGTATCGAGATTTCCAAGATCCACCAGAGACTGGGTGCTACAATCATCTATGTAACACATGACCAGACAGAGGCTATGACTCTTGGTACCAGAATCGTTGTTATGAAAGACGGTGTTGTTCAGCAGGTAGATACACCACAGAACCTGTATCAGAAACCAGGTAACTTATTCGTTGCAGGATTCATGGGATCTCCGCAGATGAACTTCCTTGACGCTGTTATCTCCGAAAAAGGCGGCAACCTTATCGCTAAAGTTGGCGATCATGAACTGGCTATCCCGGCTGCTAAAGCAAAAGCTCTTAAAGATGGCGGCTATGTAGGTAAAACAGTTGTTCTCGGTATCCGTCCAGAAGATATCCATGATTCTCAGATGTTCATCGAAGCTTCTCCAAGCGCACCGATGACATCCGTAGTTAAAGTTTACGAGCTTCTCGGAGCTGAAGTATTCTTATACTTCGATGTAAACGGAACTCAGGTTACAGCACGAGTTGATCCTCGTACAACAGCTAAGACTGGCGATCCGATTAAATTCGCATTCGATATGGAAAAATCTCATTTCTTTGATAAAGAAACAGAACTTACAATCTGCAACTAATTTTCAGGAATCTTTAATAAACCCGGGGAGTTTTCCCCGGGTTTTTATGTTATAATATAGAATTGGCTGCCTGATTACTTCGATCAGACAATTTGCAAGGATTGCTATAAGCTGACTCATACCCCAAAAGAAAGGATTGACCTAATGAAAATACAACAGATTTTACAGAAATGCCTGACAGACTGGAAGAATATCAGCCAGATTGATTTCTGTCTGCTGGATTCTGATAACCATATCTTTCTCTCTACCTGTGATAAAAAACTTCCTGCAGAATCAAAACTGGAAGAATTTCGCCAAAGCAGTGCCCTGTGTGTTTCCAATACAAGCTGCTGCCTGTATAAGATCATGGAGAACCATTCCATCTCCTATATTCTGATCGTATGGGGAAAAGCAGAAAGTACTGCTACCATCGGAGAGCTGGCTGTATGCCAGGTACAGAGTCTCCTGGCTGCCTATGCAGAGAAAAGCGACAAGAATACCTTTATGCAGAATCTTCTCCTTGGTAGTTATTCTGATGTAGATGCCTTTAACCGCGCCAAGAAACTGCACATTGCAACTTCTGTTCAGCGTGCCGTATTTCTTGTGGAAACCAAACAGACCAAGGATGAGAACGCTCTCGCTACGATCCGGAATATTTTCTCTGCCCGTACCAGAGATTTCATCACAGCTATTGATGATACAGGGATTATCATCATCAGAGAATTACCGTCTACAGAAACTTATGAAGATCTGGAATCAATTGCATATATGCTTGTAGATATGTTAAATACAGAAGCAATGACTTCCGCATGGGTTGCCTACAGTAATCTGGCAGAGGATATTTCCAGGCTTCCAGACGCATACAAGGAAGCACATACAGCCCTTGAAGTAGGCAAAATTTTCTACGCAGATAAAAATGTATTCGGATATAACCAGCTTGGAATCGGCAGACTGATCTACCAGCTTCCTGTTTCCATATGTGAAATGTTTATCGACGAGATCTTCAAAGAGGAAACTCTGGATTCTATTGACGAAGAAACCCTGATCACCATCCGTACCTTCTTTGAAAATAACCTAAATCTCTCCGAGACCTCCAGACAGCTTTATGTACACAGAAATACTCTGGTGTACCGTTTCGAAAAACTCCAGAGAAAATTCGGACTGGATATCCGCGCGTTTGAAGATGCACTGACATTTAAACTGGCGATGATGGTTGTGGACTACATAAAATATTCTAAGAATCATCCGTCATAGATTTCTCAGACAATTTGATAACATCCCGCTGCGTGATCAAACCGGCAGACTCTTACAGCTACGTGGCTACGCGATTCTACATCGAATAACTGCTCCGCAGGGACTTACTTGATTCGGTTAAAAAAGCGTTATATCTTCACCAGAAATCTCTGTTGAAAATACAACGCTTTTTATTATTTCTTATATATTCTATTTCGTTTCTTTCAGCAGCATCAGATGCTCTTCCGGAAAATGAATATATTTCGGAACTTTTGCATGCGGATCTTCCTCAAAATTTCCTTTGGGGCACATCCACCAGACCGGCTGACAGTCTCCGCCTTTCTTGTTCTTCAGTAAATACTGATGTTCAAAGGTCGTTTCAATATATTCCATAACTTCCACTTCCATGTGGTTCTCTCCGCCTTCAGATGCACCTTTCATCCAATGACCGCGGATTCCCACATGCGTAACATCATCCGGCACCACATCTTTGGTCTGCAGCATCAGATCCCAGTCCACTGCATAAATACTGTGTTTTCCCATTTTCTGTACAGTTGAGAAATTTTTACACCCTGTCAGTCTGGCTGCCTGCAGAATACCAGGTCGTTCAAAGAGTTTCTTGGTTTCTCCTGTAGTAAGTGCCTGACCGCTGTCCAGAATTGTCAGATGTCCGCAGAACTTGTAAGCCTCATCACGGCTGTGAGTGACCAGAATCATATCACCTGTGTACTCATTAAGAAAGTTCTGCATATCACGCTGCATGATATCTTTCAGATATCCATCCAGTGCTGAGAACGGTTCATCCAGAAGGATGACTTCCGGTTCTCCGATCATCATTCGTGCCAGTGCGACACGCTGCTGCTGACCTCCGGAAAGCTGGCCCGGATAACGCTTCTCCAGCCCGTTAAGCTGATAACGCTCTATGTAATCTGCCACTTTTGCCTTAAGCTGTTTCTTATCCCCTCTGTATCCGCATGCGATATTCTTCTCTACAGTCATGGTAGGAAAAAGTGCATAGTTCTGAAAAAGATAGCCGACCTTCCTCTCCTGCGGTTTAAGATTGATTTTCTTTTCTGAATCAAAAAGAACTTTATCATTTACAACAATTCTTCCTGAGTCCGGTGTCTGGATTCCTGCAATACAGCGCAGAGTCATACTTTTTCCGCTTCCGGATGCTCCAAGGATCCCCATTGGAGAACCATCACTCTCCAGCTTTACTTTCAGAGTGAAGCCATGAAGTTTCTTCTCAATATCCACACTGATTGCCATTACATCCACCTGCCCATCTTCATTCCCTTACCGGAAACGATATTGATCGCCGCAACGATCACAAATGAAATGATCAAGATCACAACTACCCAGAAACCGGCCATGCCATAATTTCCTGCCGCAGTCTCCGAAGCAATGGCAACGGAAACGGTTCTGGTCTTGCCAAGAATGTTTCCTGCGAGCATGGATGTAGCACCGTATTCTCCGATTGCTCTGGCAAAGGCAAGGACTGTACCGGATGCGATTCCGGGTCCTGCTGTCGGCATGACAACTGTCCAGAAGATTCTTCTGTCACTCATGCCAAGTGTCTTGCCTGCTGCGATCAGATTCACATCCACCTGTTCAAATGCAGCGCGTGCATTTCGATACATCAGTGGAAACGCAATTACAGATGCTGCGATCACGCAGCCCTTCCAGGTCTGTACGATCTTAATATCAAAATTATCCAGCAGAAATGCCCCGAACGGACGTCTCAGACTGAACAGCAGAAGCAGAATGAAACCTGCCACTGTCGGGGGAAGTACCAGAGGCATGGTCAGGATACCATCCAGTATGCCTCTGGAAACAGGTTTCATCTTCATTACCAGTCTCGCAAAGAATATCCCCAGAAAGAACGCGATCACAGTAGCCGCGAAACCTGTTTTCAGTGAAATCCATAAAGGACTCCAGTTTATTTCTGCCAGAAATTCACTCATTCTTATTTAGCTTCCTCTGTTGTCTCTGTCTCAGCATTTGTTTCTGTTGCTTCTGCATCTTTATCATCTGTTTCGGAAGCATCATCTGCTTTGTATGCTGTGAATCCGTATTTCTCGAATACTTTCATAGCGTCGTCAGATTTGATGTACTCAAGGAATGCTTCTGCAGCTGCTGTATCATCTTCAGATGCCTCTTTGTCTTCGATAAGGCCTACCGGATAGAGAACAGGTGTCTTCAGTGCATCTGCCGGAGCTTCTGCGATAACGTCTACTTTATCTGCAACGGAAGCTGCATCTGTAGCATAAACGATACCGATCTCATTACTTCCTTCACTTACTGCAGCAAGAACTTCAGATACATTTTTACCTTCATTGATTTCCATCTTATTTACTTCATCTGTAATTCCAAGATTGTCGAAAATTTCTCTGGAATACTGTCCAACAGGAACGCTGTCACCTGCAAGTGCGATGTTGGCTGCATCTGTGATGTTCTCGAATCCTGTAACTTTTGTTTCCCCATCCTTAGGTTTGATCAGAACGACTTTGTTCTCAAGGATATCTTCTACAGTATCTTTCTTAGCCAGATTTTCGTCTATCAGAGCATTCATCTGTTTATCAGCTGCTGAGAAAAAGATATCACAGCGTGCGCCTTCTTCGATCTGTGTCTGTAATGTACCTGAGCTGTCTGCATTGTAGAGGATTTCAACATCAGGATATGTCTCATTGAAGTCTTTCTGGATTTCTTCCATTGCATTGCTTAAGCTTGCTGCGATGAATGTGTTGACTTCACCTTTTAAATCTGTATCTGCTGCGAAAACTCCTGTGCTGAACATTCCTGCACTCAGTACTCCTGCCATCATTGCTGCAATTAATTTCTTTCTCATATTTTTACCGCCTTTCATTTAGTTTCGTTTTGTTTTATTCAGTTTTGTTTCCTTTTGTATCTATTGTACAAAACTTTTGTATTCTTGTCAATTTTATTTGTATATGTTATCATGTAAATGATAAAAGGTCGAAAGCCTTATTTTTACCGGCAAAAACAACTTTCCGGCCTTTGATCGGGTATCAGATAAATCGTTACTGTTCACTCCGTTCTCAGTAACGCAGCCAAAATTCATTCCAGATTGCCTGTGGCAATGGAATTTTGGCTTGTATGTCTCGGGATTTTGGCATATCCATGCCAAAACACCTCGCGGGATAGTGGAGTGTGAACAGTAACGATAAATCTATAGAAAAAAATAATAAACAGTGAGGTAATTATCATGAAATTAAGTGCACGTAATCAGTTAAAAGGGAAAGTAGTAAGTATCAATAACGGAGCTGTAAACTCCATCGTTTCTATTGATATCGGCGGTGGAAACATTATCACAGCAACCATCTCCTGTGCAGCAGTTGAAGAATTAAACCTGAAAGTAGGTTCTGATGCTTATGCAGTGATCAAGGCTACTAATGTCATGGTAGGTATTGATGAATAAACTTTACACAGCTCAGGAGGTCGCAGACCGTCTGAAGATCAAAAAGACAACGGTCTATGAACTTATCAAGCGCGGTGAGCTGGAATCTTCCAAAATCGGAAAACAACTCAGGGTCAGCGAAGAGCAGTTGACACAGTATCTTAACAGAAGCAGTTCCGGCAATTCCGAAAGCGGGCAGGATATTCCATACACTTCTGTTAATTTTGAACCTGAGAGCTCTCTGTTGAAGAGAGATTATCTGCTTCATTCCAGTGGTATCATTTTAGGCGGCCAGACTTCTGCCGCCCTGGAGCTTCTTCTCGGCAAAATGTCCGCTCATCCTGATGGCCTTCCTGTCCTGCAGTCTCATATGAATGACTATAACGGACTTTATTCCCTGTATTTCGAAAAGGCACATATCGCTGCTACCAGTCTGGATATAGATGATATCCGTCACCTGGTTCCCGGAATCCCGCTGATACTTCTTTCTTTATATAAATACTCTGTCGGCTTCTATGTACCAGCCGGAAATCCTGAAAAGATTTCTTCTGTGGAGGACCTGACGGATCCGAAAGTTGTTTTTATGAATCGTGAAAAGGGAAGTGCCCGCAGGGTTTATCTGGACCGTCTGTTAAAAGAACAGGGAATCTCTTCTGAAAAAATCAGCGGATACAGAAATGAAGCTGTCTCTGATATGTCATCTGCATCTGCTGTTTTTGAGCACAGAGCGAATGTTGCTTTTGGAGAAGAAATGATCGCACGTTACTTTCCGGGACTTGATTTCGTCCCTGTGACTGATATGCAGATGTATCTGGCAATTCCTGCGGAATCTGTGAGAAAGCCTGGGTTCTCTGCTCTTGTGGAAATTGTACAGTCTGAAGATTTCAAAACTGAGATTCATCATCTGACAGGTTATGATACCTCTTATACCGGCGAAATGATCTGCATATAAGAAACCTGTAACATAATAAAAAGCCCTGCTGCCCGGGATATACGCTTATGACGTACATGCCGCTTATACAGCAGGGCTTTTCTTATACATTATTTACAATCAAGAAGTGTTTTTCCGATAAAGTATCCAAGCACCAGAATACCAAGTGCGATTCTGTACCATCCGAATGCCTTAAAGTCATGTTTCTTTATGTATCCCATCAGGAATTTGATCGCGATAATGGAAACTACAAATGCCACTACCATTCCCACGATCAGGATCATCATCTCTGTTCCTGTGAAAGAGAAACCGAATTTCAGGATTTTCAGAAGACTGGCTCCGAACATGACCGGGATTCCCAGGAAAAAGGTAAATTCTGCTGCTACTGTACGGGAGGTTCCTGCAAGGATACCACCGATAATGGTGGAACCTGAACGGGATGTACCCGGAACTACGGAGAGTACCTGGAACAGACCAATGATGAGTGCAGTCTTAAATGACAGATTTTCCAGATTTGTACATGCTGGTCTTCTTCTCTTGTTATAATTCTCAATGACAATGAAGAGGATACCATATACGATCAGTGCAATGGCAACTACTACATAGTTATTAAATTTCTCTTCAATGACATCATTAAACGGAAGTGCGATAACAATCGTCGGTATACAGGCTACTATAATTTTAAACCAGAGTACCCATTTCTCTTTATCACAGAACTTCTCCACAAAAGTAAGAATTCCTCTGGATACTGCACCATGCCTGTTAAGCACTGCCTGCTGTTTCTTTGAAATTGGTCTGATATAAAACGGCCACAATTTGTTCCAGTAGAGAACTACAACCGCGAGGATCGCGCCAAGCTGGATCACTACGAAAAACAGATTCTTAAAATCCTCTGTCACATTCAGTTTCAGGAACTCATCCACCAGGATCATATGTCCGGTACTGCTGATCGGGAGCCATTCTGTGATTCCCTCTACAATCCCAAGGAAAATGACCTTTAACAGTTCAATAAAATCCATAATCTTTCCCTTCCTGTTTTCTTTTTTGTTGTTATTCTTATTTACAACGATTTTCAACCGGATCAGACAGGTTTCTGCCAGATAATAAGTAATGCAAAAGACCCACATATATCTATCTGACTCACTGTAAATACTCATATGATTATATTACACACCATGCCACTGATACAACTGTAATCTATATTTTTCCTGCTGATTCTATAAGATAAAAACAGCCGCCTTTTCTCCGACAGAGAAAATTACGGCTGCTTTTCATCATTTCATATTATTTATCAGTTCTTTATCTTCTTGCAATCGTAGCAATATCAATAAGAGATAAATTGTTCAGGTCTGTATTCTCAAGGCTGGTTGCCAGTGCTTCTGCTGTATCCAGAGAAGTAAGGACATTGACACCTGTCTCGATGGCGTTACGTCTGATGACGAAACCATCTTTCTGATGCTCTACACCCTGTGGTGGAGTATCGATGACAACGTCGATCTTATGACCAAGGATAAGGTCCATAAGGTTCGGTGCAGGCTGCTCCAGCTTATTTGTACGGATAACTTTGATTCCGTTTTCTTTGAGGACTTTTGCAGTTCCCAGTGTAGCATAGATTCTGTATCCAAGTGCTTCGAATCTTCTTGCGATCGGGATGATATCCTGTTTGTCTTCGTCTTTAACAGTGATGATCATGTTTTTATGTTTCGGAAGACGGATACCTGCTCCGATAAATGCTTTGTAAAGCGCTTCATTGAATGTCTCAGCAATACCAAGGCACTCACCTGTTGACTTCATTTCCGGTCCAAGACTGATATCAGCACCGCGGATCTTCTCAAATGAGAATACAGGCATCTTGATCGCATAGTGTTTTGCTTCCGGCTGAAGTCCCGGTTCATAGCCCATGTCTTTCAGCTTGTATCCAAGGATTACCTTCGTTGCAAGAGGAACGATCGGAATTCCTGTTACCTTGCTGATGTACGGTACAGTACGGCTGGAACGAGGATTAACCTCGATCACATATACATCATCTCCAAGAACAATGAACTGGATGTTGATCATACCGATAACATGCAGTGCTCTTGCAAGACGTCTGGTGTATTCTGCAATTGTCTCTTTTGCTTTCTCGCTGATGGTCTTAGCCGGGTATACGGAAATACTGTCACCGGAGTGGATTCCGGCACGCTCGATATGTTCCATAATACCAGGAATCAGGATATCCTCGCCATCGCATACAGCATCTACTTCGATTTCCTTACCCATCAGGTATTTATCAACAAGGATCGGGTGCTCCTGTGCGATCTGGTTGATCACACCGATATACTCTTCTACGTCCTCATCGCTTACAGCGATTCTCATGCCCTGACCACCAAGTACATAGGAAGGACGAACCAGAACAGGATAACCTAGCTCATTTGCTGCTTTCTTAGCTTCCTCAGCAGTAAATACTGTCTGTCCCTTTGGTCTCGGGATCTCGCATTTTTCAAGAATCTCATCAAAGAGCTCACGGTCCTCTGCTGCATCTACGTTCTCCGCAGATGTTCCGAGAATCTTAACGCCCATCTTTGTCAGTGCTTCTGTTAATTTGATAGCTGTCTGACCACCGAACTGTACAACTGCTCCGTCCGGTTTCTCGATATTTACTACATTCTCAACATCTTCCGGTGTCAGAGGCTCGAAATACAGTTTATCTGCAATATCAAAGTCTGTACTAACTGTTTCCGGGTTGTTGTTGATGATGATGGTCTCATAGCCTTCTTTTGCAAATGCCCATGTACAGTGTACGGAACAGAAGTCGAACTCAATACCCTGACCGATACGGATCGGACCGGAACCAAGTACCAGGATTTTCTTTTTATCCGGTGTTGCTACTGCTTCATTCTCTGTGCCTTCATCGCCGTATACAGAATAGTAATATGGTGTTGCTGCAGCAAACTCTGCTGCACAGGTATCAACCATCTTGTATGCTGCTTTGATCTGGTATTCTTCACGAAGAGCTTTGATTTCTTCTTCTGTTTTACCTGTCAGACGAGCAATGATATAATCCGGAAATTCCATGCGCTTTGCTTCCAGAAGAAGCTCTTTTGTAAGCTTTCTGGTTTTAAGTGCATTTTCCATTCCAACAAGGATTGCCAGCTTATCAATGAACCAGATATCAATCTTGGTAATGTCATGAAGCATGGACTGCGGCATACCACGGCGAATTGCTTCTGCAATCTTCCAGATTCTGCGGTCATCTACGATTTCCAGCTCTGCAAGAAGTTCCTCGTCTGTAAGCTGTGTAAAATCGTAGGACATCAGGCTGTCTACGTGCTGCTCAAGAGAACGGATGGCCTTCATCAGGGCACCTTCGAAGTTATGGCAGATACTCATAACCTCACCTGTTGCCTTCATCTGAGTAGTAAGGGTTCTCTTTGCAGTAATAAATTTATCAAATGGAAGTCTCGGGATCTTAACTACGCAGTAGTCAAGCATTGGCTCGAAACTTGCATATGTTTTTCCTGTGATCGCATTCGGGATCTCATCCAGTGTGTAGCCCAGGGCAATCTTTGCTGCAACCTTTGCGATCGGGTAACCTGTTGCCTTACTTGCAAGTGCAGAGGAACGGCTTACACGTGGGTTTACCTCGATTACACAGTATTCAAAGCTGTCCGGTTTCAGAGCGTACTGAACGTTACATCCACCTGTGATTCCAAGTTCTGTGATGATGTTCAGGGCTGAAGTACGGAGCATCTGATATTCTTTATCTCCCAGTGTCTGAGATGGAGCAACTACGATAGAGTCACCTGTGTGGACACCAACCGGATCAATGTTCTCCATGTTGCAGACTGTGATGCAGTTTCCTGCGCTGTCACGCATTACTTCATATTCAATCTCTTTCCATCCTGCGATGCAGCGCTCTACCAGTACTTCACCTACACGTGAAAGACGGAGACCATTCTCCAGGATTTCACGGAGTTCATATTCATTATGGGCGATACCGCCGCCGCTTCCACCGAGTGTGTAAGCAGGACGGAGAACTACCGGATAACCAATGGTGTTTGTAAATGCAAGACCATCTTCTACTGTTGTAACAACCTTGGATGCTGCGATCGGCTCACCGATCTTCTCCATGGTATCTTTAAATTCCTGACGGTCCTCCGCTTTCTTGATTGTCTGGGCAGTTGTACCGATCAGTCTTATATTGTGTTCTTTGAGGAAACCTTTCTCATCCAGCTCCATGGCAAGGTTTAATCCCGCCTGGCCACCCAGTGTAGGAAGGACGCTGTCCGGTTTCTCTTTCAGGATAAGCTGTTCTACTACTTCTACTGTCAGAGGCTCAATATAAACTCTGTCAGCGATATCTTTATCTGTCATGATGGTTGCAGGGTTGGAATTAAGAAGAACAACCTCAATGCCTTCTTCTTTCAGGGAACGGCATGCCTGTGTTCCTGCATAGTCAAACTCTGCTGCCTGGCCGATGATAATCGGGCCGGAACCAATTACAAGTACTTTTTTAATGTCTTTATTTCTTGGCATTATTTATTTCCTCCCATCATATCCATAAATCTGTCAAACAGGTAACTGGAATCCTGCGGTCCCGGGCATGCTTCAGGATGGAACTGTACAGTAAAGATATTCTTTCCTTCGTATGCCATACCTTCGTTTGTGCCGTCATTGACGTTAACGAATGCAGGTTTTGCAATGTTTTTCTCTTCAAGTCCCTCAGCATCTACTACATAGCCATGGTTCTGGGAAGAAATGTAAACACGTCCTGTTGCAAGGTCTTTGACCGGATGATTTCCGCCTCTGTGTCCGTATTTCATCTTATGGGTATCTCCACCTGTTGCAAGAGCCATAAGCTGATGTCCAAGACAGATTGCGAAGATCGGAACTTCAGAATCATATAATTTTTTTATTTCCTTTATAATAGAAGTACATTCCTTTGGATCTCCAGGGCCGTTACTTAACATAATACCATCCGGATTTGCCTCCAGAATCTCTTCCGCAGGTGTCAGTGCCGGATAAATTGTAACCTCACATCCTCTTTCATTCAGGGAACGTGCAATGTTTCTCTTTGCTCCCAGGTCAAGAAGTGCTACTTTCGGACCGTCGCCTTTTAAAATCTCTTTCTCGCGGCATGTTACCTTCTCTACTACCTTACCTGTTGTATATGCTTTTAACTGGGGGATAATTGTATCTAAATCATAATTTTCATTGACGGTGATCATACCGTTCATGGTACCTTTCTCACGAAGGATTTTCGTTAAGGCTCTGGTATCAATTCCGGCAATACCTGGAATATCATGCTTTGTTAAGAAATGCTGAATCGTGTCCACGCTTCTGAAATTACTTGGGACACGGGATAATTCGCGGACAATAAAGCCGTCCACCCATGGCTTTGATGACTCCTGGTCATCATAACAGATTCCGTAATTCCCAATGAGGGGATAAGTCATACATACTGCCTGTCCTGCATAGGAAGGGTCGGTCATTACTTCCAGATAACCGGTCATGGAAGTATTAAAGACGATTTCGCTGATAACGTCTCTCGTTGAACCAATGCTTGTACCTTTGAACACATGGCCATCTTCTAATATCAGAAATGCTTTCATACAATCTCCCTTTCTTATCTTTATATTGTGTCTATCACTTATTTTTTCCTAAATCTTCAAGATTGTATCACAGCAAAGTGCTTTTTTCAACCTTATAAGGTACTAAAAATAATTAAGTTGATATTAAAAACTTTTTTGTAATTTCAGGCAGATCCAATCACATGCATTCACTGCTTTCTCACATCCAAATACCTCTATAAAATTTAAATCATCCTCTTCTCTGTGCAACTCTACACCGGATAACTGCTCCGCAGTTTATCAGAAGAAGCTTACACTTCTACGTAACAAATTGTGCGTTTTGAGGATACTGTAAAAAAAATTAAAAAAATTTCAAAAAAGCTATTGACTTTTATCCATACATCGGTTATTATAAATGAGCAGTCGCGAGAGAGCGATTGATAAATAAGAAATGCAGAAGTGGCGGAATTGGCAGACGCGCAGGCTTCAGGTGCCTGTGGTAGCAATATCGTGTGGGTTCAAGTCCCATCTTCTGCATTATTTTTTTACTCAAAAAAAGGAAACTGATACAGTTTCCTTTTTTTCTGTTCTTATGATACAAAAGACATCAGATAACGGTAAATCTTCCATGTGGTTTCATTATCGTAATGAGTTCCGTCTGTTGTCTTATATCCCTGCTTTTTCAGATAAGAATAAAGATCTGCATATTTCGCACCGGCAACTTCTTTTTTCATTCTGGCATTGAAATCTTCGATTTCCTCATTTGTTACATAAGGATCTTTGGTTACCTGTCCCACTGCCACAATATAGACATCCGCTCCCTGCGCTTTCCATTTTGGAATCTCCTCATTCAGCAGACTGATATAATTTGAAATATTGTATACATCATTAACACCAAGCCAGACAAAAATATCTTCATTTCCTTTCATCTGCTCCTGCAAGGTTTTCAGGGCAGTATCTCTAAACCATTTATACCCCATTCCAACCTCACATATCCATGTGATGTTATCGTTCTCCACAACATCTTTCATCATATCTGTTCTGGAATCTCCGATCATAATAGTCTTTCGCATTACCGCCTCTGCCGGATCACTCAGTTCAGAATATACAACATTTCCCTGATTTCGTACATATGCCCGTATCCTGTAATAATAAGTCTTTCCTGAAACAGTACCTGTATCTGTATAACTGAATGTTGTATTGCCGGAAACTATATTGATTCTTTTATATCCTCTGTCCTCGGATTCTGACCGGAATATCTGATATCCTTCTGCAGTTTTGATTTTTTTCCATTTGATTAGGGTTCCGCTTTCTTCTCTCACTCTTATCCGGGTGATCACAGGTTTTCCGGGAGCTGTTTTTATCTCCAGTGCTTTCGATGATGGGCTGTACAGAGTTTTGTTTCCCTGTTTCAGATAAGAACGTATCTTATAAGTGTAGAGCTTATCTTCAGAACCTGTCAGTGTAAAACTGGTAATGTTCCTGTTCTTGATCCTTCCAACACATTTGTATTTCCCGTAGGCTTTATAATACAGAAAAATCTGATAGCCGGAAGCCTTCTTTACTTTATTCCAGTTCAGAGTCACTCTGTTTCCGGCTGCTGTTCCGGACAATACCGGTGTTTCCGGTTTTGCAGATGCTGCGGATGCCGATACTGTTCCAAACAGCATTACCGCTATCAACCAAAATAAAGAGAAACTCTTTCTGATATATTTCACATAACATTCCTCCCATCTATAACAATTCATCTATAGCAATACCGGACTGTCCACAGTATTTTACGGAATTGCCATAATCAAAGAGCCGGCTCTGTAAAAGATATCTGCTCTCACATCGCCGGCTTGATTTTATACTGTTCTCAATTATTTTTGTATTATTTGACTTTCACGCTCTTCACTGCACTGTAACCTGTATATACCTTGGCAGATCCTACCATCTTATATGCGCGTGCTCTGAAATAATAAGTTTTACCACTTGTCAGTTTTGTCTTATTTGCGGTCAGCTTTGTAGTTCCTTTTACAACCGTACCCTTCTGGGATTTCTTGGATGATCCACAGTAAACATCATATCCATCTGCACCTGCAACAGCCTTCCAGCTTACGGTTGCCACACCTTTTTTGGTGGACTTCACAGAGATTGCCGGCTTTGTACCTGTTGCTGTAGCTTTCACTTCTGCGGAATTTGACCAGGATCTGAGGTTCTTATTGGCATCTTTTACCTGTACAGTTGCTGTAACTCTGTATGTATAGGCTGTTCCTGTAGAAATCACATTATCTGTGTAATCTTCTCCGAACTCTGCGTCAGCCAGATCACCATTATCCCATGTTTTAACAGTTTCATATGCACCGTTGCCTGTTTTCTTCTCCAGTTTGTAAGAAGCATCATCTGTACTGGATCCAACATTTACCACGATCTGATCCCATGTTGCAGATGTGATGGATGCAGTTGCCTTCAGCATTTTGACCTTGGATGAAACTCCTGCATCACAGCTGAACTGCTGAGGTACGGCAATCCATTCCGGTGTAAAGTCAATAGAAGGTGTCTTACTCAGTGAATTTCCGTCAAGGTATAAGGAAACTACCTGAGATCCTTCCTTGCTGTTTTCCAGTCTCAGGTTTGTGATCTTATTGTTTCTCAGATCAAGGATTCCCTGAAATCCGGCACAGTTAAATGAAGTGATGGCATTATTGGAGGCATTGACTTCTGAAAGACTCTTTACATAATCCGTATCTCCGATGTTCAGTCCTGCATTTGCCTGTGTGGTAAATTTATTGGAGCTTGCATCTACGAAATCCAGATTCTTCAGATATTTCTTGGAAGGCATTACTACCTTTGTCAGTTTATTGCTTCCATACTTCACTACACGAAGATTTGTGCATTTGCTGAGATTCAGAGTTCCTGCAAGACTGTTATTACTCAGATTCAGATATGCAACTCTTGTATTCTTTGTAATATTTACAGAAGTAAGTTTGTTATTTGCCGCAAACAGATCTGTCGCATAGGTAAAACTTTCAATACCTTTCAGGTTGGAAATTCCAAGTCCTGAAACATCGATCGTCTTGGCTGCTTTGATCTCTGCCGCTGAAAGCATCTTATCCTTGTCTGTATCAATATTATCTAAAACATACTGGCGGAACTTTGCATCCGGGAAGTTCGCTGAACTGACTGCTACTGCTGATGATGCTTCAGCAGCATCAGACTGAAATTCAGATCCGTCCTCTACTTCCGGAGCTTCCTCTTCTGCTGAGCCAACAGACTGTTCTTCTACTGTTGATGTATCATCACTAAAATCAGCAGCCTGAACACTGATACCGGAAGTCATCATAGCTGCACTGATCATTCCTGCGACTAATAACTGATTTAATTTTCTGTTTTTCATCTTTCCCTCTCCTGTTCGTAATTTTCATACCTTTTGATACGATATAAAATTATCATATTCCATATCAATTTGCAACATATTTTTAATTATACTGTAATTATCTGGTAAATCTGTAAAAATAATTTACCCTGCAGTTACTTACTTCTCTTCCATTGTTTCTTTTTCCACTGGTGTTTCTTCCACCGGCTGTTCCTGTGCTGGTTCTGTTTCTGCTGCTTTCTCTGTCTCTGGTTCTTCCGGCTGTAATTCTTCTGCCGGTGTTTCTTCCGGTCCATTACTCCCATCTTCATCTTCATCTGAAGATACAATATCATTTTCCACATTCTTCGCCGGTTCCGGAGTCGGGCATGGCGTTCCGCAATACGGACAGAAACTTACATTAATATCTACCTCCCGCTCGCAGGACGGGCAGATTTTCTCTCCTTTCAGGTTCGCCGCATTATCCTTATACTCCCTGATTTTCAGATAATGCTGATCAATCTCCTGACATAAAGCACTTAACTCACTATCAATTCCATCACCCTGAGAATGTCGTCTGTAAACAATATCACCGATATCAACTTTGATTTTCTCAATAATGCGCTCTTCCCCTGTGATTTTACTTCTTATCTTCTGCGCCTCGATCGTCTGCTCTGCGCGGGCACCTAATTCTCTTGTTGTCTTTCCCAGTTCCTTCGTTGTTTTTGAAAATGTCTTAACTAATCCATCAAAAAAATCTGTTCCCATAATATTTACTCCCTTCCATTATTGTCCTCATAATGCAAGAACAAAACTATTTTAATTAATGACTACCCTCCAGCAGGATCGGCTCCTGTCCGCGAAGAAGGATCTTCGGACCACCGTTTCCTTCTATGTATTCTCTTGTGATCACAACCTCTCCTATGCTGTCATCTTTCGGAATCTCATACATGATATCCAGCATATACTCTTCCAGTATCGCACGAAGTGCCCTGGCACCTGTATCTCTCTCCAGTGCCTTCGCAGCAATTGCATGAAGCGCCCCGTCTTCAAATTCCAGTTTCACTTCATCCAGTGCAAGAAGTTTCTGATACTGTTTAAGAATCGCATTCTTCGGCTCCTGCAGGATCTTCACAAGCATATCCTCATTCAATCCGTCCAGAGTAAAGATGATCGGAAGTCGTCCGATAAATTCCGGAATCATTCCAAAACTGCGGATATCCTCCACTGTTACTTTCTGAAGCAGATGAGGATCATTATCATATTTATCCTTCAGGTCTGCATAAAAACCAATAGATGCCTGCTTGTTCAGCCTTTCTTTAATGATATTCTCCAGATCAGGAAAAGCACCGCCACAGATAAACAGAATATTACGTGTATTAACAGTTACAAGCGGTACCATTGCGTTTTTGCTGTTTGCACCTACAGGAACTTCCACCTCACTTCCCTCAAGAAGCTTCAGCATTCCCTGCTGCACTGCCTCACCACTGACATCTCTCTGGTTGGTGTTCTTCTTCTTGGCAATCTTGTCAATCTCATCAATGAAAATAATACCATGCTCGGCACGCTCCACATCATTATCTGCCGCTGCCAGAAGTTTGGAAACAACGCTCTCTATATCATCGCCAATATAACCGGCTTCTGTAAGAGAAGTGGCATCTGCAATTGCAAGCGGCACATCCAGAAGTTTCGCCAGGGTTTTAACCAGATAGGTTTTACCGCATCCGGTTGGTCCGATCATCAGCATATTAGATTTCTCAATTTCAATCTCATCCATTGTATCTGTCGCCACACGTTTATAGTGATTGTAAACCGCTACAGACATTACTTTCTTGGCTTTCTCCTGACCGATCACATACTGGTCAAGGGTTTCTTTGATCTTATGGGGAGCAGGAATATTTTTCAGATCCAGAACCGGTTTTTCCTGTTTCTTTTTCTTTTTTTCTTTCTTTGGCTGCTGCACCGGATTCTGGAAGCTGCCCAGATCGATCATACTCACATTCGGCATATTCAACAGGTCAGAATAATTGAACTTACCCTCATTAAACTGCTGATTCATAGAATTAAAGCTCTTCTGCATACAATCTGTGCAGACATGTATGTTATTGGGAAGTTCGATCATCGGACCGGCCTTGCTCTCAGGTCTGCGGCAGAGAAAACAGAATTTTTCGGATTTGTTTCTCTTTTTCTCTGTATCTTCGCTGCTGTCTATTATTTCATCATCATTATAGTTCTCGCTCATAATGACTCCTTTCTATATCCTCTTATTCGTAACAGTACAGTGCTCCTGCAGGATAGCAGGCTGCTGGATCATTACGCTTATTTAACTGAATTATATCATACAATTCCCTTATAACAAAATGAAAGTTTTATAAACACAAAAAGAATCGTTACTGTTGTTACTGTTCACACATCACTATCCCGCGAGGTGTTTTGGCATGAATATGCCAAAATCCCGAGACATACAAGCCAAAATTCCATTGCCGCAGGCAATCTGGAATGAATTTTGGCTAAGTTACAGTGAACGGAGTGAACAGTAACTTACTGTTCACTGATAATATATAAAAGACACCGCCGCATGGGCGATGTCTTTTGTTTTATTCATTGTCCGGTCTGGTGCCGAGAGTCAGCTCTATAGTATTTTCTTCATATTCCCCATTAGTGGCTCTTGCAATAACTGCCTCAATCTTCTCTCCCGATTTATAATACTGCAGTTTATCCAGCAGATCATCACCATCACTGACTTTCTGTCCATCGAATTTTACGATGATGTCGCCTTTACAGATACCTGCCTCCTGTGCCGGGGAATCATTCTCCACATTTCTTACAAAAGCGCCTGTGGGCATATTATACATCTCAATTGCCTCTGTGGTCAGACTGGCAAGACTTACTCCCAGATATCCTTTTTTGCTGCTGTCTACTTTCTCCCTGGTCTCACGATTCATCAGTTCTTCCAGAATAGGCTTTGCTTTGGAAATAGGAATGGCATATCCCATACCTTCTACGGCACTGTCTGCGTATTTTGCAGAATTGATGCCGATCAGCTCGCCTTTCATATTCAAAAGTGCACCACCACTGTTACCCGGATTGATCGCCGCATCCGTCTGGATCAGCCCTGTACTGTTCGTTCCGTCATCTGTAGAAATCGTCCGGTTCAATGCACTTATCCAGCCTGATGTTACAGACTGACCATATCCAAGCGCATTACCGATCGCAACTACCTGCTGCCCTACTGCCAGATCATCCGAACTTCCTATCTGAGCAATCTTGATCTGATTTAAAGTGTCCTCAGGGATATCCGATTTCTTCACCGCAACTACTGCCAGATCATTATCAGCATCTGTACCCTTAATCTTGGCACTGACTGCATCCTCTACATTCAGATCTCCATTATCTCCCGCATTCACAGTCTCTGTCTCTGCATTTGCCACATCATCCCCGATAAAGCAGACACTCAGAGTTGTAGCTCCATCCACCACGTGATTATTCGTTGCGATCAGAAGCTCATCATCATTATCTCCAACGATAATCCCTGAACCTGTTGACGCACTCTTATATTGGCGGGAACTATATCCGAAAAAGCTTGGTATTTCCTGAACACTGACAGTAGTGATCGCAACTACAGAAGGCATGGAAGCCTGAGCCACTGCTGCTACTGTTCCATTCTCAGAGTCAGACAGCACCTTATCGGCAGTGCTGTCATCTGATGCCGTTTCCTGAAGATCCACACTGTCTGTAGTTTTAATCTGCACCGAAGACTTACCTGTATTCAGGAATCTGTCTGCTGCAAAATTCGCCGCCTGAAATACAACTGCCGCCACCAGGCCAAAGATCACAGCCAGTGCGATTGTCGTCCCTGCTTTTTTCTGAAAAGAATTCTGATTTCTTCTGTGTCCAGAGGGACCGGATGGTTTCAAAACAGTTCCCTGTTCTTCATGGAACTGATAATGTTCATATCTGGGCTGCTGACCGGAATCATCTGTTTTTTCACCCAGGTTTCTTTCATCATTCATGTAATCTGCTCCCTTCTGTTCCTGTATTACTGTTTATCGGAGCACTCCCCGAAATAAACAATGATCTGTAACTGTTTTATTTCTGCACAGTTACAGCAATTCTTCTCCTGAACTCTGGAATCAGTATATCAATTAATTGTGTTCAAAATGTGACAATTATCGTAAATTGGCGTGTCTTAAGGTTATCCGCTTACCTTTATTTTCTGTTCCAGTAATATGGACTCATGGTACATGCAAGAACAACTTTCCGGGGAAGTTTTCTGTATCTTTTCCCCAGGAAATATCCTGCATATTTCATTCCGCTCTGCCAGATCAGCTGAGGAATCAGCCAGAAGTGTCCCGTTCTTATCAGATAGCCCAGGCTTCTTTTTACCAGACGGATTCCCTCTCCCTCAGAAGGTACTCCTTCAAAAATCTCCGGATGCTCTGCCTGGGATACTCCCAGATCGAAGTTTCTGTGGAACTGCTGTCTTCCGGAATAATTATGGGAATGATATACTCTCGCATCTGCCGCATAGACAACTGAATAGCCTTTCTGAATCATTGTTCCGGCACAGATCATATCTTCATTGAAAATCGCCCGCTCTGTAAAACCGCCTGTTTTCAGATAAATCCCTTTATCATAGGCCGCGCACACATTAGAACAGAAATAGGTCTTGATCCCGTACTTATCAATATCATCCAGTGACTTTACCGAGGACTGCTCCGGATAATTAAAAGAACGGGTATAACGTTCCAGAAAGCGACAGTCTGCCTTAGGCAATTGTCTTGCATAGGCTGCTCCTGCACCCGGATTTTCACTGACAGCACAGACAAGATTTCCAATTACTTTTCTGTCAGCAGGGAGAGCATCCTGTGTCATAAAGATCATAATATCTGCATTCGAAAGTTCTGCTGCCCTTCTTCTGGTTCCGCCATGATCAAAATCCTTCTGTTCCAGGTGATGAACCTCAAGGATCGGACATTTCTCCCATTCTCTGTTCCAGTACTGCTCTCCCGTATTCATAACCAGAATCCTGCGGGGACGATATTCCTGTTCTTCCAGTCTGTGCAGCAGTTCTCCAAATTCTCTGCCGGGACGATAGGCAGGAATGATTACATCAACTGTCACAGTGTCATTATATTTTTCCTTATGCGTCATCCTCAACACTCCTTATCTGAAAAGAGGACCATCCTTTCCAACAGATGGTCCTCTTTTCTATTATTTATATTTTTATAGCAGTTCCCTGTTACTGTTCTTCAGAACTTGCTCCGGAATCTGCTGCTGAATCATCGCTGAATCCATCGTCGCCGCCTGTCTCATCTCCACCGGTGTCATCGCCGCCTGTCTCATCTCCACCGGTGTCATCGCCGCCGTCGTAGTCTCCACCACCGGTGTCATCGCCGCCGTCGTAGTCTCCACCACCAGTGTCACTGCCGGTGTCATCGCCGCCATTATCATAACCGCCATCATAACCGCCGTTATCATAATCACTGTCATAATCGCCGCTGTTATCCGTACTGCCGGAGGTATTATCGCCGGACCATACAAAAGTGTCATTTGCATTTGTGGTATCAGTGTCCTGTGTCGTAGTCTTGGCTGCATCATCCAGCTTACCTTCTCCGCCGACGATCTCAAGTATCTTATTACTGCGGGCCACTACCTCAGAAGACGGAGTATAATCCTGATCATCATACAGGAACTTGTGAAGTTCAACTACATTGTTCTCAAGATCAGTAGGAACAATAATACTTCCCTTGATATTAGAGAATTTAAACTTCTGCGGGAATCCCGTACTGTCTGTAAATTTATATCCGATCAGAGTCGGAATAAGTCCCAGAATATCCTGTTTTGAAAGAGATGTTGTAACCATCGGGAATACATCATCCATAATCTTAAAGATAGAAGAAAGACCTGCTATCTTCGCCTTATCAAAGAGCATTCCAAGTACTCGTCTCTGACGCTCTGTACGTCCCATATCCAGACTTGCAGTATAACGGATACGGCAATAGGATGTCGCCTGTACACCGTTCAGATGATAAGTTCCTACAATGGCTTCCTCATCTTCCGGCTTTGGCTCCGGTTTCTCGATTGGAGTGTAATCTTTCCCTGTCAGCTTGGATGTTTCCACGCAATAGTTATTCATATGTTCAATTTCCGCATAAGATAACGGAATATCAAGACCGCCAAGATCATCTACCACTTCTACAAGTGCAGAAAAATCGGCCGTCGCATAATCGGAAATATCCAGATCCAGGTTTGTATTTAACATAGTGATCGCCTGTTCCGGACCACCCAGCGCATAGGCTGCATTTGCCTTCGTATAGGTATCATCTCCAACATTGAGAAGTGTATCTCTGTATACGGAAACCATACGCACTTCTTTTGTATCGTTGTTTACACTCACAATGATCATGGTATCACTGTTCTGTGCAGAATACTGGGAGCCTTCCCCTCTGGTATCAATACCAAACAGCACATAGGTCTTGTATCCTGTCATCTTTGGTGCTTCCTGGTTTACGACTATTTTTTCCTTTTTCAGTTCCGGCTGCTCAATCTTATCCAGCCTGGAAGAAATCTGTCCATACACATACAGCCCGCCAATAAACAGCAGCAGTACAATGATCTCAAGCACAAACAGTACTTTTTTCTTTTTTCCTGGTTTAGCCATGCCTTTTTCCCCTTATCTTAATATGCATTTTTGTTTATAAATCCCTTGAAAAATGTAAGGAATATAATCTTGATATCCAGCCCTATGCTCCAGTTTTCAATGTAATAAAGGTCATATTCGATTCTTTTTCTTATGGATGTGTCTCCGCGGTAACCATTCACCTGAGCCCAGCCGGTAAGTCCCGGGCGAACCTGATGTTTCACCATATATCTCGGGATTTCTTCTCTGAATTTCTCTACAAAAAACGGCCGCTCCGGTCGTGGTCCCACAAGACTCATGTTACCCTTCAGTATGTTGAAAAGCTGTGGCAGTTCATCAATACTGGTGTGACGCATAAACTTTCCGATGGGTGTTACTCTTGGGTCATTCTTTACTGTCCATGCCTTCTTCTCTTCCGATTCCGGCTGTACTTCCATGGAACGGAACTTGTACATCCGAAAAGTCTGGTTATGAAGTCCAACCCTCTCCTGTTTATAGATCAGTGGTCCCGGTGATGTCAGCTTAATGATAGCACACATTAACAGCATCAGCGGTGAGGTTACTATGATTCCAACAATAGATCCTGCAATGTCCATCGCCCGCTTGACCAGTGCATTGAATGTATTGTTCAACGGTACATAACGGATATTGATAACCGGAAGTCCCAGTATATCTTCTGTGTATGGTTTTGTCGGAATGATCTTATTATAATCCGGGATAAACTTGGTGTGTACTCCGGATTTTTCACACAGTGCTACAATCTCTTCCAGGCGGTAATATTCACTTAAGCCCAGAGTGATCGCTATTTCATCCAGCCGGTTCTCCGGAAGTATTATATTCAGATTGGCAATCCTTCCAAGAACTTTGATTCCCTTGTACTCTGTTCCTGCCGGAACATTGTCATCCAGTATTCCGCGGATCACATATCCCCACTGAGGATTGGCAAGAACTCTGTCAATGTATTCCTCTGCTGCGCGGCTGTATCCCACACAGATCATCTGTTTCTGATTCAGTCCCTTCTCTCTCATATTTCTCAGAAGAGCGAAAATCAACATTCGGGCACACCACTGAAGCACAATATTAATTACATAAAACATAATATAAGTAGAACGGGAAAAATCGCTCTCATCTATCATGTAAAATGTAAACATCAGAATAAGGAGCCCAAGCGAGTTGGCCTTTACAATATTAGCCAATACAAGCCGACGCCCCTGCATCCGCATGGGAGTATACAATGTGAAAGCCTGATACAACAACAGATAAACCGGTACAATAAAAACCAGCATCAGCATATACTGCTGAAAGCTTCTGGTTCTGACTGCTGTTGCTGCCATAGGACCAACAAAACGGATCAGCCATGCCAGAAAATATGACAGTACCAGTACAATTGCATCAATGATCATATGGAGACGACTGAAATTCTTTTCATTGTCCTTTAGCAATCTTTTGTCACCTCATTTTTTTATCGTTTCTATATTATAATAGTTGTTTTATAAAAGCAATAAAAATTTATCTTTCTTTCTTATCATCCGCACAAACGCCTGAAGATATTCACCCACAATTCAACTTGAATCCTAAAATAGTTTGACAGATTTTGAAATTTAAAAGGTATTTTATGATTTTTTTTACTGATCTGGAATCCATTCTTAATTCCCGCAATATACTCTCTTCCGAATCCTTTCAGCGTAAAAAACAGAATTTTGATTCCAAATCCTGCAACAAGAAACGGAAGATTGATAATAATCTGTAACACCGGCATATTTTTGTATATCAGATAAATATTATTTCTGGAAGAATACCGGATCTTGAACTGATTATATCTGGATCCGCTGGTACCGCTTCCCACATGGTATACCATGGCATCAGGTGCATACCAGTTTTCATATCCGTAGATCCTGGCCCGGTATCCCACGTCCATGTCCTCCAGATATGCAAAATGTTCTTCGTCAAAATATCCCAGCTCATCAAAGATCTTCTTTCTGTAAATAGCAGCTCCTGCGCAGGAAGCAAAAATCTTCTCTTCCTTTTCATAGGTATGGATATCTTTCCCTTTACCTCTCGCATAAGCCCATCCAAGTGCGCAGTAATAGTTTCCTGCGTCATCCAGCCTGTCCCTGTCATGAAACTGAATCATTCTGGCAGCACAGGAAAAAGCTTTGGGATGCCTTTTGATGGCTGACAGCATTTCTTCTATAAAATTCTCCGTTACTTCAATATCATTGTTTAAAAGCAGTACATAAGGTGAGCGTGATGCTCTGATCCCTTCATTGACCGCTTTACAGAATCCGAAATTCTCCGGCAGTTCGATCAGATGGACCCATGGATACCTTGCAGCAACAAAAGCACAGCTTCCGTCATTGGATCCATTATCCACAAGAATTACATCAAAATTGCTTACAGTCTGACACTCCAGACCTGCAAGTACGCCATCCAGATAAGCCATCCCATTAAAATTCGGAATGATCACTGATACTTCCTGCATGATTTCCTCCCTGTCTTCTCTTTTTTCTGTCCTGCTTCTGTCTCCATTCCCGGGATTGGCTTCAGAGAATAATTCCATTTGGTAAGAGACAGGTTTTTGTTATAACAGGGATCTCCGTTTTTGAGAATGTCTATCCAGTGACATCGCATATATTCAATCTCCGTCTGAAAACGGCGCACTTTCTCCTTGCTGTCTTCAGCTCCTCTGGTCTTTGATTCCATATGATAAAGCTTCGCATAGGGATCATATACGATCAGATAGCCGTTTTTTCTTACTTTCAGGCAAAGATCCACATCATTAAATGCCACAGCCAGTTCTTCTGTAAATCCTCCTGCCTGCTCAAAAACCTCTTTCTTCATCAACAGACAGGCGGCAGTCACTGCACTCATATCCTGAAGAAGGGATGCCTTATGCAGATAGCCGGTACGGTCCGCAGGCATATCTACGAACATATGCCCCGCAATACCGCCCATTCCGATCACACATCCTGCATGCTGGATCGTATTATCCGGATAAATGAGCTTTGCTCCGACACCGCCCACTTCCGGACGCTGACACACTCCAAGCATTTCTTCCAGCCAGTCCGGATTGATGGATTTTACATCATTATTCAGGAAAAGCAGATATTCTCCCTTTGCATGCGCCGCAGCAAAGTTATTGATGGCAGAATAATTAAATTCTTTTCCCCATCTCAAAAGATGGATCTTTCGGTTTCCGGAAAGCTCTTTATAATATCGGAAAATCTCATCAGTGGTACTGTTATTCTCCACGATTATGATCTCAAAATTCTGATAACCGGTATTCTTCTCCAGCATTTCCAGACAGGTCTGAAGGGTCTCTTTCTCGTCTTTGTTTGGTATGATAACAGACACCAGAGGTTTTCCCTGCACCGGATATTTCACCCGGTAAAAGCCCAGATCCTGTGTATGGCTTACCTCGCCTTTTGTACCTGTTCTCTCAAGATGAGCTTCTATTGCTCTCTTGCCGGCTTCAAATGCGTACATTTTACTGGCAGGATTATCTGCAGTGGAGGCTTTGTGTGTTCTCCAGTGATACAGGATTTCCGGAACATGCAAAACCTCTCCGGCATTCTCCGTACAGCGGAATATAAAATCGTAATCCTGAGCTCCGTCGAATTCTTTTCGGAAACCTCCGGTCTTTTCTACAATACTCTTTCGCACTACAAAAAAGTGGCAGATATAATTATTGGAACGCAGGAGATCCAGATTAAAATCCGATTTCAGATGTGGCTGAAAATGCTCGTCCAGTTCTGTTGTAACCTTATCCTCGTCTGTATAAAGCGCATCTGCCTGCGGATGATCCTGCAGTATTTTCACGATCTCATATAATGCATTGGGTGCCAGCAGGTCATCATGGTCAAGAAGCCCCACAAATTCACCTTTTGCCATTGCAAACGCGCGGTTTGTGTTCTCTGCAATGCCAAGGTTCTCTTTGAGATTGCAGAATCTTACCCGGGAATCTCCGGCTGAATATTCTGCCAGTACTTTCTGCATCTCCTCATTGTCAGGACTTGCATTTACGATACACAGCTCCCAGTTTGAATAGGTCTGAACGATCAGTGATTCTATCATCTGTCTCAAAAATTCTACAGGTGTCTGATAAGCCGGAACTGCAATGCTGATCAGCGGTGAATAATCAAATTTCTGTTTCCTCTGTGTTTCCAGTGTTTCCTCCGTCGGAATGTAAGCCCGGTACCATGGACCATATGGTACTTCTTCCGGTTCAAAACGTTCATGCAGCCTGATCCAGAATTCCTTTGGTCCATAATGCTTCATGTAGCGGAACCCTTTCCGGATCGTATAGGGGGAAAGCTTCCTGAACATTTTCGTCCACTGGATTTTTCCTCCTGCAGATGGTTTTTTACTCATATGATAACCTCGATTTTTACTATGATTTTTTATTTTAACATTGTATGATATTTTTTGCAAGAAAGGAGAGAAATGTGTTATACTGTTATTGTTTTTATGGTTACTGTTCACTTACAATGAACAGTAACTTTTCAATATTTTTATACACAGGAGTATTATATACCATGATGATAAAGAAAAAAAGAATCACTGCAGCCCTGATGGCTCTGGGACTTGGTGCTGTCACCATGTTTTCACAGTTTCCGGTATCTGCTGCTGAAGAAACAGCTCAGAATACAGACGCCGCCGCACAGACAGCAGATCCGTCTGTCGTAGTCACCAACGGTATCGACGGATGGCCCCAGGCTTCCGATATTTCGTCTGCCGCGGCAATTGTAATGGAAACTTCCACAAACACAGTCCTGTATTCCAAAAATGCAGATCAGCCTCTTTACCCTGCAAGCGCAGTCAAGATTATGACCTGCCTGGTTGCTCTTGAGAACAGCAGTCTGGATGAACAGGTAACCATGACTGCAACCGGTGTTTCCGGTGTTACTGACGGAGGAGCCAATATTTCCTCACAGTTAGATGAGGTTTTCACCATGGAACAATGTTTATATGCCATCATGGTTGCCTCTGCCAATGATATCGCACTGCAGGTAGCTGAACATGTGGGAGGTTCTGTGGATGCTTTTGTACAGACAATGAATACCCGGGCACAGGAGCTTGGCTGCACCAATACTGTCTTTACCAATCCTACCGGTCTTCCTGATGAGAACCAGCATATCACCGCCCATGATATGGCTCTGATCATGGAAGCAGCTATGGCAAATGACACTTTCCGCACCATTGCAGCAACTACTTCCTATACACTTCCGGCAACAAATGTTTCCGGCGGTGAACGTGTACTCACAAACAATTTTACCATGATAAACAGCACCAGCGACGGTTATTATAAACCCTGTATCGGCGGTAAGGAAGGGTACACAGAAGCTTCCGGAAGTACCTTGGTATGTGAAGCTTCCAAAAATAACATGAAGCTGGTATGCATTGTATTAAATGGCGCATCCGGTGTTACCAATAATGAAGCGATCGCACTTCTCAATTATGGTTTTGACAATTTTGCACCCCTTACCATCGCAGACGATGATTTTAACCGTCTTTCCGGTGGTACAGTCATTGCACCAAACGGTGCCACAGAAGATAATCTGACCACAGAAGATACTTCTTCTGACGGACAGATCACACGCCAGTATTACTTTGGAGGAACTCCTGTAGGAACTGCTATTCTGGAAGACGCAGAGCAACAGACAAATGATGCCGCAGTAACCGGTCAGAAGAATATGGAGGCAGCACAGGCATATTCTGCTTCCCATACAACTGCTCCTTATTATATCATCGGGGCGATCGGGGCAGCATTCCTGCTGTTTTTCCTGTTCCTGATGATCAAAGTGATCAAATCCTGAAGCCTGCTTCTGAATACCAGACAGTAACCATTTCTTTGATAGATAAAATAGATAAATTTAAGGGACTTCCGCAAAAGCTTTTCATGCGGCAGTCCCTTTATTTCTTTTAAGGCAAGATTAAAAATGCCCAGCAGGCAAATGGCGAAATCACCAGCAGTACAGTCAGTACTCTGTATATCAGACTCCGCACCTTTTCATTTTTCACTGTTTTTGTCAGAATATTATTCCAGCCCAGCGTAACAAAGTACATCAGAGGATATAATGCAGGCATAAGATATCTTCCCTGTGGCTGATTATCACTGTAATAAACATAATACAGAAACAGAAATACCGGAATCATAATCAGAAATACCATCATCAAATGGAAAATACCTTCTTTATTCCACCCTCGGGATATCACCTTTGTTTTAATCTTCCATCTGTCATTTCCAACTGCTTTCCGCTGTGCAACATACATTTTTTTTCTCAGATCAAATGTCTCTTTTACAAAAAATACACTGATGATCCCAACAGCAAAGAACAGCATATACAGTTTGCTGACCGTATATGGCATATAAATTTCCATCTGTCCAAAAGTACCGATGAAACTTACACACACTGTCAGAATCCAGTTATGATACCAGCCGGGATCCTGATAAAGGATAATATCTTTCCAGTTCCATCCCAGCTTTGCAGGCGTCGGATACAGTGAAGGTCTGTAATCCTTCTGAGCATATTTTTCCGCACATTCCGCACAGGATTTCCTTCCCAGGAAATCTCCGTTATACAAAACTGCGTTACGGATGAACCACCAGCCGCAGAGAACTAAAGTAACTGCTGCGATCACTGCTCCTCTGCTGAAAAGGAAACGAACTCTCTGTGAAAAAGCTTCTTCTCTGCAGAGTAATACCGTAAAACAGAAGAAGAAAAAACTGCAGAGTATCCAACCGTATGCATTATAATAAGACAATGCACATACGGCCATTCCCACTGCAAGGAGTATACAGTTTTTCCATGTCCAGTCTTCTCTCAGATAAGAGACCCATGCATACAAGATCATGGCTGCTGCCAGCAGTGCCAGTGAGTCTGTATTCACATAAGTTCCCATAAAGATTGCCTGTGGCATAAATCCTGCCAGTGCTGCAAACAGCCATCTAACTTCTCTGGAATATTTTTCTTTCGGAAACAGTTTGCCCGAAGCTTTTACAACAAAATACACTGCACCTGTGACAAACAGTACATCTGCCATACGTGCAATTTTGAACATGGAGTATCCCGGATCTGCAAAAAGCCGGGATATTCTCATAAATAATGCAGACACCATATAAGATACAACCGGATAATATGCATAGGAAATTCCCCACACTTTATTCCTGACAGCCGGATCATCTCCCCCCGGAAGAGCTCCATGATGTTTATAAATGTAATCTGCAACATAATATCTCATCTGTTCATCCGGCCCTGAATTAAAAGGCTGTGTCATCGCCCAGGTTGTCAGCAGGATAAACGCCAGAAATACAAAAATGAAAATTTCTGTTTTTTCATTGATCTCTTTCTTTTTCTTTAACATATCTTCTTTCACATTCATTTTATAGCAATTTCATCTTCAGATTCTTTTCAGAGAAAAGTCCTGGCTCTTCAGAGTGAGATTGGGGTTATAATAAGGATCCCCCTTCTTCAGGATCTCCGGCCATTTTTTCTCAAAGGTGGCAATTTCTTTATTAAATCGTGCCACTTTTTCCGGAGTATCCTCAAGACCTCTGGATTTGGATTCATAATGGTATAATTCCGCATATGGATTATACACGATCAGATATCCCGCCTTTCTCAGCTTCATGCAGAAATCAATATCATTAAATGCAACAGCCAGTTCCTCTGAAAGTCCTCCCACTGCATCAAATGCAGATTTCTTCACCATCATGCAGGCAGCTGTAACCGCACTGTAATCCTGTGCACAGATAATTCTGTGACAATATCCGGTGGTACCTCTCTTCTGCTGGACAAAACAGTGTCCTGCAATTCCGCCAAAACCGATCACAACACCTGCATGCTGGATCGTATCATCCTCATAATAAAGTCTTGCACCCACTGCGCCTACATCTTTACGCATGCAATAACCCAGGAGTTCTTCCAGACAGTCCGGATTAATGATCTCTGTATCATTGTTAAGCAGAAGCAGATACTCACCCTTTGCAAAAGATGCACCATAGTTATTAATGGCAGAATAGTTAAAGACTCCGTCCCAGTATACCATGCGGACCTTCGGATTCTCTGCCTCCAGTTTTTTGTAATATTCAAAAGTAGCAGAATCTGTACTGTTATTCTCTACAATAATGTACTCATAATTTTTGTACGTAGATTTCTGTTCAATGGATTCCATACATCTCTTCAGATCATCAATATGGTCTTTATTCGGAATAATAATAGAAATCAGCGGATCATGATCTCTGATAAACTTCGTTCTGTACAGCCCCAGATATTCACCCTTAAAAACCTCTGCGTGGATTCCTGTTCTCTCATAGTGAGCCTGTACTGCACGTCTTCCGGCTTCAAAGGCATAAAGCTTGCTCTCGGGATTCTCTGCTGTGGAGTCCTCATGGCAACGCCAGTGATACAGGATTTTTGGAATATGACAGATTTCTTCATCCTTTACTGCTTCCACACAGCGTAACACAAAATCATAATCCTGTGCACCGTCAAACTCACTTCGCAGCCCGCCAACTTTTTCAATTACTTTTCGTGATACCACAAACAGATGGCAGATATAATTGACCGTGCACAGCAGATCCGGATTATAGTCCGGTTTAAAATGCGGCTGAAAGAATTTATGTCCATCCATAGACATCTTATCTTCATCTGTGTAGATCACCAGTGTCTGCGGTTTCTCATTTATTGCTTTCACACATTCAAATAATGCATTCGGCGTCAGCTCATCATCATGGTCTGCAAAGGCAATGAAATCACCTGTTGCAATTTCAATGGCACTGTTGGTATTCTCTGAAATCTGAAGCGGCTCCTCATGAGAAACGTATTTAATTCTGTTATCCTTCGCTGTCAGTTCTTTTAACAATTCCGTCAGCGGTGACTGTGCGCCGCTTCCGTCAGAGAAACAAAGTTCCCAGTTTGAATAAGTCTGTTCCTGAAATGATTCTGTCAGTCTTCTGAGATATTTCTCCGGTGTCTTATACAGCGGTACTACAAAAGAAATCTTTGGTCTGTATCCAAAGGATGTTTTTTTCTGTTTCTCCAGTTCGTTCCTGTCCGGCAGATGATGTCTGATCCATTTCTGATAGGATGGCGGTCCCTGACGTACATTTTTAACCTTTGTCACTACCTTCTCAGCAAGAGCCGCCGCACCCTGAGATTTCCAGTAGCGGATTCCTTTTTCTACATATTTGTCTAATTTCTTTGCCAGAATATCAGCTTTTCTCAGAGGAACCACATGTACAGTTTTCTTCTCGCCTGCATAAAACACTACATACAGGCATTTTCCCGAAACGTTGGTGATCTCAGAGAAGAATCCTGTCTTTCCCGGATCCTGTGCTTCTTCAAACAGTTGGTTGACATCCACCCTGTCTGTTCTCTGGATTTCAGCGGCAACCGGCTTTTTATCCGCATCAAAGATACGGACAGTCACAGGCTTCGGTGCAATGGCCCACCCTCTGATCCGTACAGTTCCCTGTTCTGCACTCTCTTCTTCAAAATATACCTGCGGTTTATCTCTTTTTTTATCCAGTTCACCGACAGTGATGGAAAACCAGACATGTTTTTTATCCGGAAACTTCTCATAGATCACAAGCTTATGATACCCCTCCAGATTTTCCGGTATCTGAACAGTTGCCGTAATCTGTATTCCCTGCATTTTCTCCGGATCTTTAAAACGTTCCAGTGCACTTACATTTTCATTTTCTTTCACAAACACCTTCAGTTTGTGCTGATCCAGATATGCCTCCATCACCGCATCTTTCGGCCAGTGTCCCTGCACAATATACTGTGTCCTGTCTGATAAATGAAATCTTTCTCTTACTACTTCAAATATTTCCTTAGGCATGTTAATCTCCGTTCTTCTCCTGTTTTCTCAGAGAACAGTCTGTGTTGTTTAATGTCAGATTGGGATTATAATAGGGATCTCCTTTCAGGAGCTCTCTTTCCCATTTTCTCCGGAAACAGTTTACTTCTCTGGAAAAACGCAGCTGTTTCTCCGGTGTATCTTCCATTCCTCTGGATTTGGATTCATAATGATACAGTTCTGCATACGGTGTGAATACAATTTTCATTCCATATTTTCTCACTTTCATACAGAGGTCAATATCATTAAATGCAACCTTCAGCTCCTCGTCAAATCCTCCGACTGCTTTAAAAACAGAAGTCTTTACCATCATGCAGGCGGCAGTGACTGCACTTATCTCCTGCACACAGCGCAGACGTCCCATATATCCTTCCGCATCCCGGGGAAGTTTACATAATACATGGGCAGCAACTCCACCAAGACCAACTACCACTCCTGCATGCTGAATGGTATCATCCGGATAATACAGTTTCGCACCGACCATTCCCACGTCTTTTTGCTGACAAAGCTGAAGCATTTCTTCAAGCCAGCTCCCTGTAATGATCTCCACATCATTGTTAAGAAACAGCAGATACTCTCCCCGTGCCTCTCTTACTGCAAAATTATTGATCGCAGAATAATTGAATTCTTTTTTCCATGTAAGGATCCTTACATTTGGGTATCTGTTTTTCAGTGTCTCATAGTATACAAAGGTTTCTTTTTCCACACTGTTGTTCTCAACAATAATGATCTCGTAATTCTTCCATGTTGTCTTCTCTTCTATGGATGAAATACACAGTTCCAGATCATTAATGTGATCTTTACTTGGAATGATCACAGAAATCATCGGTTCGCCGGAAATAGTCAGATGGCTTCTGTACCATCCCTTCTTGTCTGCAAGTTCCGCTGTTGCAGGAACCTCTGCCCTGCGGTAATGCTCCTCCAGTGCCTTTCTGCCTGCTTCCCAGTTTTTCTTCTCCTGTTCTTCTGTGATCAGGTTCTCTGCTTTCATGGAATGACAGAGGATTTTTGGAATATGCACAATATTCTCTGCCTGCTCACTGCATCTTAAGAGCATATCATAATCCTGTGCACCATCATATTCCGGATCAAACTTTCCGGCCTGTTCCAGAATTTCCTTCCGGATTGCCCAGAACTGTCCGATATAATTATTTTCCCTTAATCTGAACAGATTGAAATCCGGCTTGAATTCCGGCTCAGAATAATGTTTTCCGTCTGCGCTGATCTCATCTTCATCTGTATAGATCATATCCGCTTTTTTCTCTGTGATCGCTTTGACCATCTGAAAAAGTGCATCAGGTTCAGGTATGATCTCCTGACCGGCAAACAGAACATACTCTCCCATTGCAAGTTTCAGAGATGCATTAAGATTTCCCGAAATGCCATTATTTTCCGTAACCTTCTTATAGGAAAGGCGAATCTCTTTTTTATATTTTTTCCGCAGAAACTCTCCTGTTTCCTCTCCCTCACATGCATCTGCCAGACACAGCTGCCAGTTGCCATAGGTCTGTTCTGTATAAGCATCGATCACACTTTTTAACCTTTGTTCATCTGTATCCGTCACCACCATCACAATACTGATCAGCGGTGAATAAGAAAAAACAGCAGTTCTCTGTCTTTTTAATTCCTTTCGGAATGCGACATGATCTTTCAGCCAGTCTTCATAATCCTGATCTCCGTCCTTAAGCTGGGAATTTCTCACATAACGGATAAATCTTCCAATGCCGTTTTTCTTTATATATTCCTGATTCTTCTGCCTGTTCTTCAGAGACAGCAGTTTCATCTGCTGATACAGTCCGGTATTTTCCCGTTTTATTTTTTTTACATTTACAGTATAAATTTTCTGTACATCTTTTCCCCTGAAACAGATGCAGATATTCTGATCGTTTGTATTCTCCAGATTGACAGTAATACTGAATCCCAGATTTCTTTTCTCTTCTTCGGAAATCCCCTTTGCCTCTTCCACGTCCGGACGTCTTTGTCTGGTGATCGTACATTCCAGAACCTTCCCATCTGTGCCCTGTACAAATATCTCATCCGGCTCCAGCTGGTTTACAACCCAGCCTCTGACTGTCAGGATACTCTCCTGTGTGATCTGTTCCTCATCAATATGATATTCAATAAGACTTTCCTCACAAAAGTCCTTCACTTCTGCAGCTGTGGCTTCCCAGATGATTTCTTTTTCATCTCCTGCTCTCAGCGCAAGCTGCAGTTTCTCATGTTCTTCTGCAAGTTTTATAATTTCCGGTATCTTTACTGTGAATCCGACATTTCCCACTTCTTTTATATCTTTTGTTTCTTTTAAATCTTTGGCAACATCCGCTCTTTCACAACGCGAAGGTTCAAGAACGGAGAGTTCCTTTTCCGAGCCATAAAGAATGAAATCACATTCTGACTGATCTCTGGTTATCGCCCATCCGGTAATGGCCAGAGTATGATCTTCTTTGTCACTGTATATTTTTTTATCTACACTCCAAAGTATATTTCCCATAACTAAACCCTTTTGATGGCACGATACACTTTCCATGCCTTACTGCCTTCCACCTGATCGACCAGAGCTTTCTTCTGCGCAAGCTCCTGACTCATCTGCTCCATTGCCCTTTTCTGCTCTGCGTATTCTTTCCAGAATTTCTTTTCTGTGGCTTTCCGGTCCAGGATCTCCATCTCAATCTTTATGAACTTTCTGTTCTCAGGAACAAAATCTACTATGATCTGCGGATCGTCACCGCCGAAATAGAATTCTCCGGAGGACACTTCACAGCCATCTGTGTGAAACTTTACCTGACTTTCATCTTCCCATGTCAGCTTTACAATTTTAAGTCCCTTGGACATTTCGCCCGGATCAAGGCGAAGCATTGTGGTATTCTCCGGAAGTTCAAACTCCGTCTGAATTTTCCCATTTCTGAACAGATATCTCACAGAATCAGCCTCATTAAAGCTCTTTCCGTTATCCCAGAAAATCTGAAGCATTTCCAGAGATTCCTGTTTCTTTTCTCTGTAATAATCTTCTACTTCCACCCGGCCCGGAGAGATCTGGGCATACATATTTCTCATTGCTGTATGCTCACCCAGAATATACTGCTGAAAATTATGTTCCATCTCCACATAAACTTCTATATCTTCAGGCAGGATTCCTGCTTTCTCATAGAAATCCCGTTCTTTAAGTATTCCCCGTTTGTCATTCAATTCCAGATAATAAAAGATCATCCTGTAAACCAGGAACTGTGAAGGTACAGGAAATGCAAAGGTCCACTCATAGTCGATCACAGATACTTTATTCTCAGAGAGGATAATATTTGCAGGAACAAAATCAATATTGGATATTTCTGTACATTTCAGATCAGAACGCAGGTTTACATTTCCAAATACCCTTACAAATTCCGGTGTTTTCTCAAAGGGTTTCTTCTCATGAATATTCTTTACTTTCTGTATATAAGAGAAGAATAATTTCTCCAGTTCCTCTGTTCTGCCTTCTTCCAGAAGATGATCCAGCTTATCTTCCAGGGTGATACCTGTCAGATATTCCAGCTGCGCACAGTCACCTTTGATCCGGCAGCGGTTTACTTCAATTTCCTCTTCTTTATACATTCCGGTCAGTTCTTCGCAGATAGTTCCCAGATTCCGTACATGAGCTGCCGCTTTCTTCTGCGACGGTACTTTCTTCACAGTCAGCTGCCCATCTGCTGCTTCACTGATTTCCGTATAAATGGAGAGCTTCTGATCTCTCTCATTGGAAAACTTCACATAAACCGGTGCTGTCTGTGGCTGTTCTTTTCCGATCACAAGAAGAAAGGAATTGGCAAACTGCGGGTAAAGATCATTGCTCAAAAGTGTATTATACACCTGAGATTCCTGAAACAGATCCAGACGGAGTCTGTCAAAATTGTAGTCCCTCATATGCAGCTCTCCGCTTGCAGGGAGATGTCTGTCTGAATGAATAGTCATTGGAAATTTGTAATCCGGATATGGATAATACCAGTCGGCTTTTAAGTTTCCTGCTTCCTCCAAAATTCCATTAAATTCTTTTCTTGAAAAAGTTTTAACCCCTTTTGTTTTGGGGTATCCCTGGATTCCTTCGAATAAAGTTCCAAAATGGTCCTCTGTACATCCGGCCCAGTATTTCAGTCCCAGTCTGTTCTCAATGGCCAGAATGATCTTTCCATCCGGCTTCAGATGCTTTGATATGATCCTGAGAAAGTCCACATAGGGATTCTCACTCCGGATATAGGATTCTCCATACTCAAATACACCGATCAAAGTAATATAGTCGTATTTCTCAGTAAGGTTTTTCTCGATCTCCTGAAAATTTCCCACAAGAATCTTAAGATTATCCTGATCCTGATGTCTGTATGCATTGATCTTACTTCTTTTCATAGAAAGCTCGATGCAGGTAACTTCCTTCGCCCTTTCACAGAGAGCTCCTGTCACAGCACCACATCCGGAACCAATCTCCAGAACCTTCTCTTCTCCTGTAAAGGGAATCCAGCTCAGAATATTCTCCCTGATATGAGAAAAATGATAAAGAATTGGCCAGCTCTTTCTCTCACTGATCACTCTGTTAAATTCTTCCGGTGCAAAATCTCTGGAAATTGCAAGCATTTCATCCTCTATCGCACCATCACTGTATAGATCTTTTCCCGGATAGCACGTGGTATCCAGAATTACTTTCCCGATTTTTTCTTCCATATATAGTCCTCGCGCTGATTATTTTTTCGCACTGATATTTGTCATCATAACTTTCTCAGACCTGTTCTTCGCACCGTACTTCCACCTTTGAATCCATATCATAGAATCCAACTGTATTTTTACTGGAAATAACTGTTATGTTACATGCGTCATAAAGTCTGTGGAATACCGTAAAATCTCCGTTTTTATACCCTGTACATCCAAATGACAGGAGATACTCACCGCCCTGAAGGTTCATGTTCTGTGTAAATGTTACAGTACATATATCCCCTTTTCCGGAGTGTTCTATCTTTGCATTTTCATACATGGTATTGGTACCTGTGATTTCCGTACCCTGAATATTTTTAAATGTGTATGCCATGATCGGCTCCTGAATCTCTTCATTAAACCGGACTTTCATACGAATTTTGAAGCAGCTTCCCTTTTCAACAGTATTGGAACATCTTCCTTTATCATCAATGACTCTGAAATCTGTGATCTCAGCAATACGGCTTCCATATTCCAGCATATTGGGATTTACCTGAAAATCTCCCAGTCCTTCACTGTCCTCTGCCACAATCTGCTCTGTACTGTCAGATTCATTCTGTTTTACAGGATTCTGTCCTACCAGAAGCTGTTTGTACAGGTCAACCATCTGCTTTGGTGAACCTTCATCCATCTTTACGCCTTTGTTCAGAAGAATAACTCTGTCACAATACTTGGAAACACTTCCAAGATCATGACTTACAAACAGAATCGTCTTGCCCTGTTTCTTAAATTCCTCAAACTTGTGATAACATTTTGCCTGAAAGAACACGTCGCCCACAGACAACGCCTCATCTACCACCAGGATCTCCGGATCAATATTGATCGCAACAGCAAAAGCCAGACGCACGAACATACCGCTGGAATAAGTCTTTACAGGCTGGTGAATAAAGTCTCCAATGTCCGCAAATTCCAGAATATCATTCAGTCTGGCATCAATCTCTTCTTTTGAAAAACCGATCATGGTTCCATTCAGGTATACATTTTCAAGACCTGAATATTCCATGTTAAATCCGGCTCCCAGTTCCAGTAGTGCGGAAATTCGTCCGTCTACCTTTACTTCCCCTGCTGTGGGAGTCAGGACACCGGTGATGATCTTTAAGATCGTGGATTTACCGGAACCGTTGGTTCCGATAATTCCCACGCATTCTCCTTCATAAATATCAAAATTTACATCATGAAGTGCATAATGCTCTTTATAAAGTTTCTTTCTGGTAAGCCCCAGCGCTTCTTTCAGTCTGTCCGAAGGCTTATCATATAATTTATACATTTTGGTGAGATCCTTCACCTGAATTACTTTCTTGTTCTCCACGTGATTTCCTTTCTGTTATGTTCCTGTGTTTTTCATCTTCTTCTGACTTATTTCGCGCTTACCAGTACAGCGAAAATTAAGTTTCTGCTATATTAATATTCGCTGTACTAGTTACAGTACATCTGCAAAATGAATGCGCAGACGTTTAAATACCCAGCTTCCGAACAGGAAACACAGAATTGTAAATATCCAGAAATAGACCGTCCATCCTGCATGTTCCCAGAACCAGGTTTTCATCAGGAATGTATCTCTGTATCCGGAAACAATATAATACATCGGATTCAGTTTCAGGATCTTCATGATCACAGGATGTCCCATCAGAGGTGAAGCCTCAACGATCCACATGATCGGAGTCAACCAGACTCCTACCTGAAGCACAATGTTGATGATCTGGGTCAGATCTCTGAAAAAAATAACGATTGCACTTGTGGCATAGGATAAGCCCAATACCAGAATGAACACACATACACTGTAATAAATAATCTGCAGATAATAGAAATCAGGAAATTTCCCATACGCTGCATACAGGATGATCGTAAACAACACAAAGAATGCATGCACAAACATGGCAGAAATGATCTTGACTACCGGAAGCACACTGATATTAAAAACGACTTTTTTTACCAGATAATTGTATTCCAGCAGAGAATTTGTCCCCCCCATCAGCGCATCCTGGAAAAAGAACCATGGCACAATACCTGCTACCAGATAAAGAACAAAAGGAACTCCCAGATCCCCTGTTCCGGAACGAAAACCTACAGAGAATACAAACCAGTATACCAGGATCGTGATCACAGGCTGGATAAACGCCCACACAATTCCCAGATAAGAACCTGCATATCTTGTTTTGAAATCATTCTTTGCAAGTTTTGCAACAAGCCGTCTGTTCTTATAAATATCCATCGGTAAAGAAAAAATTGTATTCAATCGCTCATTCTCCTATTTACGGTACTCTTTAAAGCTTCCCCATTTGGTATCTTTGTCAGAAAAGCTTAATTCCATTCCTTCCGGGATCGGCCATTCAACTCCGATATCCGGATCGTTCCAGATCAGGCCGCCCTCATCATTTGGATGATAGAAATCAGAGCATTTGTAAACAAATTCCGCATGCTCGGAAAGCACAAGAAAACCATGTGCAAATCCTTTCGGAATGAAGAACTGTTTCTTGTTTTCAGCAGAAAGTACGACTCCAAACCATTTTCCATATGTTTCTGAACCTTCACGAAGATCTACCGCCACATCAAATACCTCACCATTTACAACACGTACCAGTTTATCCTGTGGGTAATTGATCTGGAAATGGAGTCCGCGAAGTACACCCTTATGTGAGCTTGACTGATTATCCTGTACAAATTCGACATCAATTCCTGCTTCTTTGAAATCATTGTAATTGTAGGTTTCCATGAAATATCCTCTGGCATCTCCGAAAACTGTAGGTTCTACCACTTTTAATCCCTTAATTCCACCACATTCTGTAACTTTGATTTTTCCCATTTTATTTTCCTCTTTTCTTTAGCTTTCTCTGTGTTTCTGTTATATCTGTTCGCATAAATCCACATGGTATGCAGACTTAGCCATAATATCTTTTTTCCTTTTTTGCAAGTGCAATACTCAGAATGATAATAAGAAGAAGCATTGCCGCTCCTATGATCAGAAGTATTTTTCGCAGCTTTGGCATGCCTGCAGAAGTTTTTTCTTCTCCGACAGTATCTGATTTCTCATTTTGATCCGCCTGATCTGTATTTCCTCCGGATGTGTCAGAAAGAGTATCCGCTGCAGGTTCCGGTGTAGGTGTAGCTTCCGGAACTTCAACGCTTCCCAGCAGATAATCATTATAATAGTAATCATCTACTGTATTTCCATCCTGTGAATTTTCCTGAACAGTCAGGTTATCCACAGTCACTCCGTTTGGAACTGATACTTCTCCACCATTTACCTGTGCTTTTGTGAAATTTTGATAACCATAGTTGAACAATGCTGTGGAATCCGTACTGGCAACTGCAAGGTCTACCGCCTTCATTGTCACTGTAATATAAGTAGTTCCATTCTTCTCTGCTGCTGTCACAAGAGTGTTTCCGGCCTCACTGGTATATCCTGTCTTGCCGCCAATACAGCCATCATAATGATAACTGCTCTCCGGGGCAAGCATCGGATGATGCGTATGCAGTACCCTTGACTCACTGTTCATGTTCGTAGGTTTGATCGTATAATCTGTAGCGCCGATGATCCTGCGGAATTTTTTATTCTTCAGACCTTCCCGCATGATCAACGCCATGTCATGTGCAGTAGAATAGTGGTCAGGATCCGGAAGACCACTGGCATTTACAAAATGTGTATTTGTGCATCCGATCTGTGCCGCACGTTCATTCATCATATCTACAAAGTGCTGCTCTGTGCCGCCTACATGTTCTGCAATCTGGGCTGCGACCTCGTTTGCAGAGCGGATCACAAGTGCATAAAGGCATGCTCTCATGCTCATCACTTCTCCCACCTGCATTCCAATATTGCCGGAATCCCAACTGATATCACGTGTTCCTGTTTCCGTAAAGACAACATCTTCTTTCAGGGAACAGTTCTCCACCGCCAGAAGCAGTGTCATGATTTTGGTAATACTTGCCGGATAACGGATTTCATCTCCGCCCTTGCTGTACAGAAGAATTCCGCTGTCTGCATCCATCAGTACCCCTGTCTCAGATGTGATCTCAGGACCTGCAGGCCAGCCTGAAATCTCATTAGTTGAAATGGATACGGGTGTAACATCTGAAACAGCAGCCTGCGCAGTTCCTTCCGCAGCAGCGCAGATCTGAACAGCAGTCATTGCAATGACTCCCACAGTCATAACAGCCTTTAATAAATGTTTCCATTTTTTCATAATATTTCCTCTTAATATATATCTCTGTTTTCCGTCCGATGTGCCGACAAGTTGATTCCTGAAACAGACTTGCGGCACACGATTATCAGAATCCGTCAAAAGAAGCTATGGTATCTGTGATATACTTCACATCCTCCATATCCAGATTATAAAACATCGGCAGTCTCAACAGACGTTCACTTTCCTTTGTAGTATAAACATCTTCCCCTGAAAATCTTCCAAATTTCTGTCCAGCAGGTGCAGAATGAAGAGGCACGTAATGAAATACGCTGCAGATTCCTTTTTCCCGAAGGTAAGCAATCAGCCGGGTTCTTACCTGTATATCACGCACCTTGATATAATACATATGGGCATTGTGGCTGCATTCCTCCGGCACATAAGGCTGTTCGATTTTACCCTCCTGTGCAAGATGAGCCAGATTTTTATGATAATAATTGTATATCTCCATTCTTTTGGCAAAAATCTGATCTCTTGCTTCCAGCTGTGCATAAAGATATGCTGCATTCAGCTCACTTGGAAGATAGGAAGAACCATAATCTATCCAGCGGTACTTGTCAACCTGTCCGCGGAAAAACTTACTTCTGTCAGTTCCCTTTTCTCTCAGGATCTCTGCCTTCTCCAGATATTCATCCCTGTTAAAAAGGATTGCACCGCCCTCTCCCATAGTATAGTTCTTTGTCTCATGGAAACTGTAACACCCAAAATCTCCAATGGTACCAAGAGCTTTTCCCTTATAATAGGCATCTACTCCCTGCGCAGCGTCTTCAACAACCTTCAGATTGTATTTTTTTGCAATCTCCATAATGGTATCCATCTCACAGGCAACCCCTGCATAGTGGACCGGGACGATCACTTTTGTTTTCTCAGTCACTGCCGCCTCGATCAGTTTCTCATCAATATTCATTGTATCCGGTCTGATATCAACAAATACAATCTTTGCTCCCTTTAACACAAAGGCATCTGCGGTTGAAACAAATGTATAGGACGGCATGATCACCTCATCACCAGGCTTAATGTCGCAAAGATGGGCTGCCATCTCCAGAGCATGGGTACAGGATGTGGTAAGCATTACATGATTTACATGAAATTTATCCATCATCCACTGAGAACATCTTTTCGTATATTCTCCATCCCCACAGAGCATTCCTCTCTGTACCGCATCACGTATGTAATCAAATTCCCTGCCTGTAAAAGCAGGTCTGTTAAAATCAATCATCTGTTTTCTTTTCCTTCTCATATTCCGGTATCTTATTTCTGTAGGCAACTTCTCTTCCCTCCGGATCCCGGATACTCATCTCACTGAAAAATTTCTCAGTCTCCAGCTCCAGCTGCCTGCGGTTTTCTGTTTCTATATAATACAATGCAAGATATGGATTCGGCCCATATTCTATCACACGTTCGCCTTCTTTATAAAAAATCCAGGGTTTTACAACGCATTTTTCTTTTGCAAGCTCACAGGCTGCCGTCTGATCTGCAATCTGAAGCTGTCGTCCCTGAAAATACAGTACAGCCCCATATTTTACCGGATGATGAATATCATGACGGTGAAACATCTCCTTTATCCGTTTTTTTTCATAAAGATAATCCAGCAGCAGTTCCTCTGTCTGAAATCCATAAACCATATCTGTCAGCTCATGTTCATATCCAAAGAAACGTCCTGCAATCTCACATACCTGAATGCCCCTGCCAGGTTTCCAGAAAAACTGCATGGATAATGCACCTTCCGTCTGTCCGGTATAGCGGATATAATTCTGCAGAATATCTGTGGCACTTTTTTCGACCTCCGTCAGGAAACGGGATGGATAAACATTTCGTGTGCTGAGCGGAAGCATTCCCTCTTCCATTTCCGTTTTCTCACGATCTGCAATACTGATCACATTGACTTTCCCATCCATTACCCATGTCATCATGTTAAACTCATAACCGTCATTGTATTCCTCAACCAGAATTTCCTGACAGTCCGTATATTCCGCTGTCTGCAGGGCTTTTTTTCTGACTTCATCTGAATGATGAATAATAAATATTCCTCTTGAACCATATTTATCCAGAGGTTTACTGATCAGAGGATACTGCAGATTTGCAATACTCTGTTGTATTTCTTCTTCTGATCCCTGTTTCAGCAGTTCCACAGATATTTTCCGAGATCCCGGTGCCGGCAGTCCAAGCTTGTCCAGAACATCCCGGCATGCCGATTTATCCCTGTACCAGGAAAGCTGTTCCGGTTTCAGATAACAGGGCAGTCCTGCTTTGTCTGCAATTTTAACCATACACTCCAGGAGCAGATCTGAAAATGATGTGATGATCCCGTCCACACCTTCTTCCCTGCACATCAGGGCAATAGCATCTACATCTGTTACAGGAATGGTATAAGCCTTATCTGCATACGTTCTGGCAATACCATCTGCATATCCGTCGCACACAACAGTCTCATAACCTTTCTCTTTTGCTTTCTTTACCAGCTCTGTAAATTCTCCGAGCGTTCCCAGAATCAACACTTTATGTTTCATATCCGTTCCTCACATTCTCTGACAACCGAAGCCATATATTTCATATCCTCCACGCTGTAACGCTGATCGCAGGGCAACGGAAGAATATTGGCAGCCCAGGTATATTCCAGACTTTTTGTCTCAGAGTTCTCAATTATATTTTTCCAGTAAGTCGGCACAAATATCTTCTTTTCGGCAAGATGTCTGCGAAGTTTCATTCCATCAGCGTGGAAATACGGATATGCAAAAGGTCCCTCCGGCACAGTCTGATTAAATATACTTTCCGATGGAAGCAGTTCTCCTAGAATCCGGTAGTTTTCTTCCCTTTTTTTCTTTGCTCTGTCATAATCCACAGCTTTCAGAAGATTCTGTGTAAGCTTTGACATCTGCCGAAGCTCCATCCCGTCATATTTTGCCGCATTTTCCAGCATATCTTTGTAGTAGGTTCCGGCATTATGCTCATAACGCCCCAGAATATGTTTCATACGCTCTGCAGAATAATCGACAGTCTTATTTTCTGTCAGGCTGGCATCTGTTGACAGATATGCGCCATCGCTGACACCCCAGAATTTTCTGCAGGAATACAGTGTATCTATCCCTTTTAATGGTTTCTGAAAAAATGCATGGGTATGGTCCACTATGATGTTTCCGTAAATCTTTTTATACTCTGATATCTGGGAATCAGACAGCTGACCATAGTAATTAACCAGATAAAGATATTCCCCTTCCGGAAGCTGTTCTTTCGGATACAGAACTTCCAGTTTCTCATTCAGATGATAAAATTCTGTCTCTATCTGATTTTCCTGACAGGTATACACCACTGATTCACACAGAAAATACGGTAATAGGATTTTCCTGCACCTGCGGCTCTTCAAAAGCCACAGCAGTGCGGTTCTTCCAAGATTGACCCTGTACAGGTCAGGATAATATTCCTCTCCCGGCATCTCTTCCAGCTGAAAATATCCGCCAATTTCCTTCATTATTCGTCCGTATCCTCCCGACGTATTACATAATGGGGCATTTTTTTTGCCTCATTAAGAATATTCATTAAATAGATTCCCATAATTCCGATCGATAACAAAATCAGTCCAAAAAACGCCAGCATAACCAGCATCAGCGAAGTCCAGCCCTGCACAGATATGCCCAGTGTAAAATATCTTACCAGATAACAGACCGACAGAACTACACTTATCAGGAAACTGACAATTCCGATATTTCTCACCAGCAGAAGGGGAAATGCAGTATGTGTCGTGATATCATAAATCAGATCTTTCAGCAGTCTCTTAAAGGAATAACCGCTTTTTCCGTAAGCTCTGTCTGCGTGCTGAACCGGAACATTAATAATACGGTTAGAACTCCTGATCAGAAGGTTTCCAATCTGTGGAAGATATGTATTTGTTTTTACCATGGCATCCACAAGGAATCTGCGAATCAGTCTGTAACTGGTGATCTGAAGATCCGGATCTTTTCCCAGCATCTTTGAAGTTGCCCATACAGAAAATTTCGTTCCCAGTTTGCGTATCGGACCATGCTTTCTTCCTTCATAGCTTGCAATGATAACATCCACATCCGGTCTCTCCTGCATGGTTCTGACCATCTTCGGAAGTTCCTCCGGCTGATGCTGAAGGTCATCATCCATTGTTACCACAAACTCTCCTTTTACATGTGCAAATCCGCACAGAAGTGCCGGATGCTGTCCGAAGTTACGGGCCATCTGTATGATCCGTACCCTGTGATCCTTTTCTCTGAGTTCCGTCATGATCTCATAAGATCTGTCCTTTGATCCGTCATCTACCAGGATCAGTTCAAAGTCTTCTTTAAGAGTTTCCCGGAATACTTTCTCCAAACGGGTATATAGTTCTCCCAGTGTATGTTCAGAATTATATACAGGAACAACCACTGAATATAAGCTCATATGCTTTTCCTTTCTCTTTTCATCTTTTTGCAATCATTTTTATCATATCATTTTCAACATTTCTTTTCAAGATTCCTGCTGCACAAACCTTGACTTCCCTGCTTTTTTATGTAAAATAGTTACTGTCCGACAGCTTTCAGGCTCTTTCAGGCTATTGGACAAAATCCGTAAAATACCATTATCGCCCGGAGGTATTATGTCAAAACTCAAAGACTACATACAACTTCATCTGAATATCCTGCTGTTTTCACTGACAAGTGTTTTTTCCAAAGCTGCATCTGTTCAGTATAATAAACATGGTCTCAGCAGTCCTCTGCTTTACCTGTTCCTGTTCCTGATGGTAGCCAACTGCGGAATCTACGCCATCACCTGGCAGCAGGTCATCAAGAAATTCTCTTTGTCTACTGCCTATGCCAATAAAAGTGTTTATCTTCTGTGGTCGCAGATATGGGCAGTGCTGATCTTTCATGAAAATCTTTCCATTCAGAATATCATAGGTATTCTGGTGGTTTTATTTGGAGTATGGACGGTGCAGAGATATGAATAGAACATTTATTTTAATCATGTTGAGCGGAACATTTTTTTCCGCTGTTTCACAGATACTTCTGAAACAGAGCGCAAATATCAGATACGAAAACCGAATCAGGGAATATCTCAATTTCCGGGTGATTCTCTCATACACCATATATATGCTGATCCTCCTCCTCAATACATGGTGTTATACAAAAGTAGATATGCGCTATGGTCCTGTCATTGATACTGCCGCCTATGTGTTTGTCCTGCTTCTCTCTCATTTCATTCTGAAGGAAAAAATCACGAAAGGAAAAATCATGGGAAACCTGATCATCATTGCAGGTATCCTGATCTATACGCTTTAATTACGGCAATTTCATAAAAAGATCCCGAAGCTGTTGCAGAATTTCCATCAGTGCCACAGCTGCAGGATCTTTTTATATGTTTCAATATTTTTTACTGCTTTTTATATTGTCTGGTACACACTCCATTTCCATCAAACACAGATACAATCCTGTTGGAACTGGTCAGTGTAATGTTCTCAGCACGCGTACCGGAAAGTGCGGAACTGCCTTTGTAAAAATAGTATTTTTTACCATTCAGTGTCAGCCATCCCTTATACGCTTTTCCGTTTTTCTGGAAATAATAGGTGTGCTCCCCACTTTTTTCCCTGATTTTGTACATTCCATTCTCGCAGCGTACACCGTCGCTTCCAAAATAGTAGATATCGCCGGTAGATCTGGTCACGCGGCGGTTTTTAAACATATATCCGGACTTTGTATGGAACCAGTAACATTTCCCGTCTACTTTCTTCATTCCCATCAGAGCATAACCATCAGAACTGATATAATAGGTCTTTCCATTTACAGTTACCCACTGATCTGACACACGTTCGCCATTTTCATTGACATAATAGTATTTTCCATTTTCCTGATGAAGTCCTGTCTGTTCCTGGCTTCCATCGTTGCTGCCTGTATCGGGTTTCATTGCCGGAACATAGGAATCCAGAGATTTCCATCTCGGCGTAATTTTCTTTGTATAATCCACATAGCCAAAATCCATATCAACATCATTGCCTGCAGGAATTCCTGCTACCAGTCCGCTGGTACTGTTCAGTCCGCTTTCCCGGTTACCGTCTGTGGACTGCCATATTGTATAATTGTACCGTTCCTTATCAGGTGCCTGAATCGTGTCCCCATATCTTGCGATCCATACATCCACTCCTGATAATAAGGACCAGTCTATGTAATTATCATACCAGTTGGTATTGCAGTAAACCATTGGATAATATCCGGCCCTGCGCACTTCATTGCAGAAGGTCAGTGCCATCTCTGAGACTGTTTTTGCAGAAAGCTTACTTGCTTTTGCATACTCCAGATCATATACGACCGGATAGGAAACCTTGTAACCCTGCATTTTGCTGATGGCAAGCTGTGCTTCCTTTAATGCGGTAGTTGTTGATAAAGCTGTACTGTACACATAGGTACCTGTGGGTACTCCGGCAAGTTCTGCATTTGTCATATTCTCATCATAAGTGTAATCTTCGTGAGTCAGACCATAGGATATCCGGACAAACGCAAAATCTATGTCAGACTTCTTCACCTGTTTCCAGTCAATATTGCCCTGCCATTCAGAGACATCCATGCCTCTGGTTATCGCACCCGGAATGATTTTACCACTTCCGTTATAGCAGACACCGTTGATCTTTTTCCATGCTTTGGAGTTCACTTTTTTTCTTGATGACTCTGTACCGGAAGTTCTTGCAGAATAAATAAATTCCTCCTCAGCCACTGTATCACGTCTGTCATAATGCGGATTTGCAAAAACAGAGCTTACAGGCTGCGCTACAGCTATCACAGCTGCCAGACAACCAACAATAAACCTTTTTCTGATTTTTAAAAAATCTCTTTTCATCTTTCTACTCCTGTCCTGTCTTCTAATAAACGTCCATTTTATTACAATACTATTAACATATTATACACACTATATTACATTTTCGCAAGATAATCCCTGATATATACCCAAAAACGGCTGCACATTTCTTGCTCTGTGCAGCCGTTTTGCATATTTCGTTTCTATAAGCAATTATGTTTATTTATCCTGGCAGAAATATCCGGATCAGACAGCCGGATCTGTAGGATCAAAATTAGCAGCTCCTCTTAACGGAGTCAGTGCTTTCTTTCCAAGAGGTCCTTTCATTGCATCATCTGCTTTATATTTACCATCAATAATACTGATCGGTGCGCCATTACAGTTCTCATAAACCCACTTCGCATCTGCCACACAGGTTCTGATACATCCATGTGATGCAGGAGATCCAAGCTTATTGTACTCTCCTGCCGGAAGATTATATGAGTTTGCCTGGCCGCAGGCTACAGAATGAACAAAGATTCCTCCCTGTCCGGCACCGTCTACATGAGTTCCATACTGTCCCCAGGATGGTCCCATAAGAGGCTGCCACCTCAGGCTTCTGCTCAGTGTAAAGTTACCGGTTGGAGTTGGTGTTCCCGGTAAACCTACAGATACTCTGATCGTCTTAACAGGAATTGTTCTGGCTGAATCAGCATAAACAGTCATAACTCCGTTTACTCTGTCCACCTGAACAGAATACGGTCCTCTGTATCTGTTTGTCAGATCAGTGATGCGGTATCCGTTACTGTCAAAGTAATACAGAATTCCATTAACTCTCATACTCTTATTTCTTGCAAATCCGTTTCCTGACGGATCGATATATCTCACCAGGTTGTTAGCATTACTTACAATTACCCATCCTGTTGTATATTTACCGTTTGCATCCAGATAACCGTTTACTCCATTCTTTTTCATAAACTGATTTGTCTGAACCACACATTCTTTAAGATAATAGTAATTGCCGCTGTATTTTCTCCATCCACTCTTATACAGGCTTCCCTTAGAGGATGCGATATACCATTTCTTTTTATAGCGCACCATTGTGCTCTTATATACTTTACCTTTGTGTTCTGCGGATGTAGATGATTCAAATATATATTTCTTTCCATCGATTTCTGTCAAACCGCTTGCAAGCTTTCCTGATGGCTTAAAATAATAACCTGCGGAAGTCCACTTATCCGTATAATGATTTCCATTGGAATCAAAATACAGCCAGCCAAGGAATTTGCCACTGGTGCTGACAAGTTTCTGCCAGCCATGTTTCTCAACAACACGACCCGGAGTACTTCCAAAGTAATAGTAATGATCGCCTGCTTTTGCCCATCTCTTTGTCCAGGTTGCCCGCTTTCCGTTTGAACCAAAATAATATCTGAAATTGCCGTATTTTACAAGTTTATTTCTATAAATCTGGCCGTTACTGTCGGTACAGTAATATGCACCATTCTGAGCCTTCTTCATCACTGATTTCAGAACATATCCATTGGCATCCAGCAAATAACTTCCGGTTCCTTTCTCCGGAATAGCTGTGGCAACTACGCCACGCTTATAATATTTACCTATATCTGCAGGAACACTTCCCTTTTTAAAATACAGCCAGCGCTCTCCCTTAGTGGTATCTGAGCGAAGCCATCCATTGTGGAACATTTTTCCGGGGATGTCGCTGCTTGCAGGATCAAAATAATACAGGTTTGATTCGCCGTTAACTGTGAGGGTGATCTCTCCTGTCTGTGGCTTACCTTCAGAATCGAGGCAGTAATAATCCTCATTGATCTTGAAATATCCGGTATATGTACCTTCTGCTTTTGCTTTCGCTTCAAGCTGTGCAATTGTCTCCAGATTACCATTCTCATCGTAGTACTGGAAATATGTTCCTGTCCATTTCCATACACTCTTCTCCTGCTGACCTACTGTAGATGTATATGGAGTTATCGCTTCTCCTTCACATCCGGTATAAACAACAGCCTCGTCTGCAGTTGTAAAATAAGACTGATTTGTCTGGGCTTCTGTTTCTTCCCCTGCAGCATCTTCTCCTGCTGACTGAGCTGCATCTGATGCCGGTTCTTCATCAGCTGAAGAGTTTTCTTTTACTTCAGCCTGTCCTGTTACAAGGATTCCCTCTTCATCAAACAGATAATATCCTGTATGGATTTCCCCTTTATACTCTGTGCTGACCTTTACAATTCCGTCTGCCGCTGTATAAAATTCTGCATTTGTTACAGACACTGTATCCATTGTTGCTGGTGTTTCCATTGCTGTAACCTCTGCTGTCACAGCTGTTGTATCTGTTTCAGCCACTGCTGTTTCAGATGATTCTGTCTGATCTCCTGTGAATTCGTCAGTCTCAGACGGCATCTCCTCATCGGGTAGTTCTGCTGTTGCTGCTTTCTGATCATCTGTATTTGCTGTATCCTGATTTTTTGCAGGTTTGCGCAGTTTAAAGCCATTCTCTGTGCTTACCCAGTCCTCAGCTTTCACTACAGCGGCTCCAACGGCATCCGTAGCATCTGCTGTTGACGGCGTCTCGTCCGGCAATGCAGCAGCCGTATCCGTTCCCGCTGTAAATGCGTCGTCTGTCTGTTCCTGTGATGGTACTGCTGTCCCATCATCTCCATCTGAAAAAGCGTCTGCTTCTGTTTCAGAAGTTTCTTCTGTAACATTTACTTCTTCTGCATCTGTCTGTGTGGCAACAGCCGGAGCTGTATCAGGTGAAGTAAATGCAGCAGCACCTGCTTCACTGACAGTTGCCATTGTCATAATAAGACTCAATGTAACCGCAACTAATCTTCTTTTCACAATAAGTTCCTCCTCTTTTATTCATGTTACTTTATGGTTACTGTTCACTCTGTTTGTGCACAGCAGCTTTCTACTCGCCAAGGCCGCTATCAATAGCAGCAACAAGATGATCCAGGGCTTCCTGTTCATCAACACCTTCACAGGTAAGTTCTATCTCATTTCCGCATTTTACGCATGCACCAAGTACACTCAGTACACTCTTTGCATTTGCCATGCCCCCATCGTAGACAAATGTTATCTGTGACTGGTATTTCATTGCCTCATTGCACAAAATCCCCGCAGGTCTCAGATGAAGACCTGTGGGATTTTTAACTGTCACTTTTTTACTGACCATTTCACTGTTCCTCTTATATTGTTACTACCCCTTCTGTAAGTGGAGAATTCTTTTATTCCTTGTTTTCCTTACTGTCATCAACAGCAGTCCCTGATGAAATCACTACTTCCGTAGTCACATCTTCCACTGTCTCATAACCATCCGGCAAGACTATCTCAACCGGGACTTCATAACTTCCTTCTTTTTTGCCATCCAGATCTATAGATGCCTTAATGTCTTTGTCATTATTCAGATCATCCAGATCTTTGTTATCTGATTTGATTCTCACTTCTATCTGCGCAGTCTCAAATGTTACCTGCAGATCTTTCGGTTTATTCTTAACCTCTATATTCTTAGTCGGAAATTCAAACTCTCTGCTTCCGGCCGGAAGAATACTTACAGTCACCCATACATCTTCACTGGAGTCACTGGTAAGTTTCACATTGTCCGGCAGAAGATTCGTAAGACTGATTTTTTTCTCCACATCTTCGGATTCACCGGAAATATCAATACTGTCTTCCGGTATAGTGATCACATTATTATTATCCGCAAGACTTTCAAGACCTTCTGCACTGCCTGCTACACTGATCGTATCCGGCACTGTTCTCACAGCCCCAACCTGATATCCTTCAGCCGGTGTCCCTACATAATCTGCAGATATCTGCACTCCCTGACGGATTTTCCATAATTTTGCAGTCACTGTTACTTTTGCATTATTCTCAATCCGCAATGAATTCATTTCAGAATCGGTAAGTACCTCCTGATTCTTATCAATGATCGTAAGGTTTACATCCTGTGTAAAATCCTCTGTATTCCCATCCAGTTCAATGGAAGCATTTACCTTATCTATTTTATTGATCAGCGTCTTCGGGCCTGTAATCCTTACTTTCTCCGGACTGGCAGTCAGACTTCCTACTTCATAATCTTTGCCCGGTTTCGTATCACCTCTGCTGACATTTACCACAAACTCCTGTGTCTCTTTTTCATCAAGATTTACACTGAGATTCTGAGGAGTAACTTTGATATCACTGGGAGATACCCCCGGTACAGAACAGGTAACGGTAATAGGAACCATAACCGGATTTGTATCCAGGCTTACCGCCTGCTGAAGATCAGCTACCGCAGAGATGTCTGTGACTTTGATCTTGTCTCTGATCTTCTTGGTTGCAGTGATCGCAACTTTTATGGAATCCTGGTTCTGTTCCGGCATACACATCTTACCGATGGTATCTGAAGATTCCACATATTCCTTGTTGATCAGTTCCACATCATTGAGCGTATAGTAATTGGTTCCTGTCGGATTATCTATGTTTACAACGATCAGCCATAGCACAACAGCTATTGCGACAGACATGATTTTCAGAGGTATATTATCTGTTATTTTTCGCTTCTTCATGCTTCACTCTTCCTTTCAGTAAATGGCGAAGTTTGCTGTTGTCTACAACCTGCTTATTCTGCGCTCTGACCAGGATTTCTCTGAGTTTTGCACTGTTTACACTTCTGGTCAGCTTTCCTCCCTGCGCTACAGATACCTGACCGGTTTCCTCTGATACAATGATCGTAACAGAATCTGTCTGCTCACTGATCCCCACACCTGCCCTGTGCCGCGTTCCAAGCTGTTTGCTCAGTTCCATATTATCAGACAGTGGAAGATAGCATGTTGCAGCCACAATCCTGTTCTCTCTTACAATAACAGCTCCGTCATGAAGTGGTGTGTTATGTTCAAATATATTGATCAGAAGCTGACTGGTAAGGATTGCATCCAGATTAATACCTGTTCTTATATAATCGGTCAGCAGCTCATTCTGCTCAATTACGATCAGTGCTCCGGTCTTAACTTCTCCCATATCAAAACATGCTTTGACCAGCTCACTGATGGTTTTATCCGTAAATCTTTCCTTCACCTCTTTACCTGCATCAAAAGGTATCAGTGAAGCCATGATTCGCTTTTGTCCAAGCTGTTCCAGAACTTTTCTGAGCTCCGGCTGAAAAATAACGATCACACCTACGATCAGTGTACTTGCCAGATTTGAAAAAATCCACAGAATCGTATTCATCCTGAAAATATACGCGATCAGAATGAAGAGGAGAACGACCAGTATTCCTTTCAGAAGTGTATATGCATGAGTATATTTGATCCATACCATGAACTGATATACAAAAAAAGCGATCAGTGCAATCTGTATGATATCTATAATCCCAATCTTAGGAAATGCCAGTCTTGATAATGTTTCTATCAAATTTCCTGAAAAATCCTGCATATGGCTCTCCTTTCCTTATCATTTTTATATATCTTATCGTTGAAAATGTTTTCAGTGGATTTTGTGTTACTGTTCACTCCGTTCACAGTAACGTAGCCAAAATTCATTCCAGATTGCCTGCGGCAATGGAATTTTGGCTCGTATGTCTCATCGTTACCGGAAACTGCTTTTTACAGATTTTTTAATGATTCTTCCAGTTTCTTCTCAAAATCCACGCTGTCAATATCTTTCTTTCTCTCTACAGGTGCTGCAGCCTCATCTGTCGTCACTGCTTTCTCATCACCATGAAAAATAGGATTCGCATAAGAAACAACGTTATCCTGTGCCGGTCTTTCATCCTTTGCAGAACTTCCGTTAATCTTCTTTATACTTCTTTCAGATGTTGTGACACAGGCTTTCGGCACTGCTTTTACATAATAATAATATTCATCATCCTCATATTCCAGTCTCTCGGTACGGGTATAGTCACCACCAAATACAAAGAATTCAAGAAGTAATCCTATCACCACAGAGATCACTGTATAAATGATCAGCGTAACAACATCAATATCCAGTCTAAAATAAAATCCACCTGCAATAATCATCAGAACATACACAACTCCACCTGCAATAATGGCAATTCTCCATGCATAGTCAAAAGAGCGGGTACGTATCAGATTCACCAGCAGAATCACTGCGATAAAGGCAATCACTGTGATCCACATTCCCCAGTTCTGCACGATTCCATCTGTCAGAAGTTTTAATTTGTCAGCTATGGCAACATCCGGGTTTTCCAGAAGTTTATGCTGTACACGTATAAAACGGATAAAATAGTAAATAATCACTCCGCAGCCTGCAGGAAGTGCAGAAAACGCATTGCACAAAAGTCCGCTTCCGATAGGAAGAAGCGTCGGAACACTGAACCCAAAGGAAAGCGGTGTAAATACAAGTACTAAATTATTGTCTGAACTGAATCTCAGGAAGAGAATTGCCATAAACAGGATCAGCACAAGCATAAAACCTGCAACTTCTATCCCCAGTGCATAACCATGTGCGACCATCAGGGCAAATCCTACAAAAATCATTACACCTGAAGGAAGAATGGAACAGATCAGTGCAAGGATCAGAACAATAAATATATTATCGATCTGCTTCATATATCCCATATTGGTATTGATCCATATGAAATAAACCATTGCCAGAACGAAACGTAAGACAGGCAGGATATAAATCTCATACTGGCTGTATAAATTCTTTATTCGCTGTTTTAATTCGAGTAATGCTGTCATTTTTTATATCCTCCTGTAACTCCTCTGGCTGAAGATTTTTTATCTTCGCGACCGTAGATTTTACTTAATTGTGTAAGTTCTTCATAATAATTTTTCACACTTTTCTTTGCTTTATGGTATTTCACCGTATATTGGATATATGTCAGGACAGAAAACAGTACCAGCACTGCCACATACCCCAGAATAACTTCCACGCCCAGTGAAACAAGGTTCATCTTATGAACATTATCTATCAGATATTCAGCAAAATATGCTGCGATACCGGCCAGAATCAGGCAATACCCAATCGTAACAAGGAAAAAATTCTTAATCATGGCAAGTCCGATATAGTCACTTCTGTAGTACCTGCTGACCGGAAGATATTTCTTTCCTTCACCCTGTTCATACATGGCAAGTTTATTCATGATTTTTATCTTCTCTTCATTTAACATAAATTACTCCTTACTGTATGCTTTTCCTTTTGCTATAATCCGCTATTACTGTTCACTCTGTTCTCAGCAACAACCTGATATCATTCATATAATCATACAGATTAATTGTAACATATATCATTATGTATGAAAAGTGTTTTTTCTTATCTCCTGCCTATGCAAACCGTAAGAAAATAAACATTTCCGGCACCTTTTCTCTTCAGGCATCCGGCCATTGCATCGATCGTACTTCCTGTTGTATACACATCATCTATCACCAGGATATTCTTTCCCCTGACATCTCCTGTCACGCAGAACGCTTTTTCCAGGTTTTTTCTTCTCTGCAAAGCATTCAGTTTTTTCTGCGACTTTGTCTTTAAAACTTTCTGCACAATATTGACATCTGTGGAAATCCCGGTATAATGACCGAGTTTCTCCGCCAGATATGCAGCCTGATTAAAACCTCTCTGCCGCTCCTTCGACCTGTGTACCGGAACCGGCACGATCAGATCCGGCTTCCATTCCCGCAATTCTTTCTGCGCATATCGATACATTGCTCTGGCATAAAAATCACCGTATTCTCTGCATCCATAGTACTTATATCTGGTAACAGATCTTCTCATTATGCCATCATAGACAAAAATACCTCTTCCCTGTTCATACATATGCCTGTGTTTCTGACAGTCTCTGCAGTATTCCCCTATTTCTATGGGTTTTCCACATTTATAACATCTGGGATGACCAATCGGACGAAGTTCTTTCTCGCATTCCGGACAGATCATCCTTCGCTGATCTGCCAGTATTTTCTGACAGACCGGACAGCATCTCGGGTAAAAAATATCAGCAACCATGTTCAGAAACCGTTTCATTTCCATTTCCTTCCACTATTTTACTCTTTGTTTTGCTATCCTCTGTATTTCTGTTTTTCTCATATTATCGGAATAAATTTTTTCTCTGTTATTATTCAGTCATCAGATCACAGTCTGCAATATCATTCTTCACCATCTGTATTATTATCCCCTGTAGTCTCACTCAGTTCTCTGATTCGTTCATCCAGTGCACTGTATCTCTTCTGCTGTTTTTCATTGCGTATCATCTCTGCAAAGGTCTCCTCGTTTCCCACAACCGTCACACATTTTCTTGCTCTGGTAACTGCGGTATAAAGAAGGTTCCTGTTTAAAAGCATCTGTGGTCCGGAAAGCAATGGAAGTATGACTGCCGGATACTCAGATCCCTGAGACTTGTGGATTGTAATAGCATATGCAAGTTCCAGTTCCTCCAGCTGTTTGAACGAGTACATTGCAAAACGTCCATCCTCAAATTCCACTTCTGCTGTCTCAGCAAATTCATTGATTTCCCTGAGGATTCCGGTGTCTCCGTTAAATACTCCCACGCCTTTCTCAATGACAACCCCATATCGTCCCCGGATTTCCCATTCCATCTGATAATTATTTCTGATCTGCATGACCTTGTCCCCTGTGCGGAACAGCCGGTCTCCAACCGCCCTCTCGGATTTCCCGTCTTCCGGCGGATTCAGGTATCTCTGCAGGATCTGGTTCAGCCGCTCTACTCCCAGAAGTCCCTTTCTCATAGGTGTCAGTACCTGTATCTCAAAGGGTTTGGCATCTACATAGCGCGGCAGTTTCTCCTGGATCAGCGCGATCACTACTCTTATAATGATATCTGCATCATATCTCTTCAGAAAAAAGAAATCCCTGCTCTTATTATTGATCTGAACCTGTTCTCCCTTATTTATCTTATGAGCATTTACAACAATATCACTCTCTGATGCCTGTCTGAATATCTTAGTCAGTTCCACTACAGGGAAACATCTGCTTCGGATAATATCTCTCAGCACATTGCCCGGGCCTACACTCGGAAGCTGATTCTCATCCCCCACAAGGATCAGTCTGGTTCCTGCTACCACTGCAAGAAGAAGAGAATGCATCAGATGGATATCCACCATAGACATTTCATCAATAATGATCACATCTGCCTCCAGCGGATTCTGCGCATTCCTCTCGAATTTAGCTGAATGCCCGTCCCTCTCTTCTTCCGGCATTCCATTCAGTTCCAGCAGACGGTGAATTGTCTGCGCCTCATATCCGGTAGTCTCTGTCATTCTCTTTGCAGCACGTCCGGTAGGTGCAGCCAGCCGAATCTCTGCACCTTCTCCTTCAAAAAAGCGGATGATCGCATTGATCGTTGTCGTTTTACCTGTACCGGGGCCTCCTGTAAGAATAAAGAGTCCATGATCCGCTGCTTCAGTGATTGCTTTCTTCTGCATTTCATCCAGAACAGTTCCTGTCTCTTTCTCGATCAGCTCAATTCTGTGCCTGACAAGCTCTTTATCCTCAGGACACACAATATTCAGTTCATTAAGCATCCTGGCAGTGTTCAGTTCCAGATAATAATACTGTGCCGGATAAACGATAGTTTCTCCGCTTTTTTCTTTCAGCACCAGCTTCCTGTCAATAACCATATCCATAAGATGTTTCTCCATATAGGATTCATCTACTCCCAGAAGTCTGGCACATCTTGTAAATAACTGTTCCCTCGGAAGATAAGTATGTCCCTCTCCCGAAGCCTGCAGAAGAGTATACAGCATTCCGCTGCGGATTCTGTAATCTGAGTCTGCGTGAATACCGACTCTGGCAGCAATCTCATCAGCAATCTTAAATCCCACACCGGAAATATCTTCCGCAAGTCTGTAAGGATTCTCCTGAAGGATCGTATAGACAGATTCCTTATATTTCTGATAAATCTTTGCGCCCAGGTTCAGGGAAATCCCATATTTCTGCAGAAAGATCATTACTTTTCGCATCTCTGCCTTCTCACTTACCTGCGCAGCGATCTCCCGGGCTTTTTTCTCACTGATCCCCTTTACCTCTGCAAGCCGCTCCGGCTCTTCTTCTACGATACGGAGTGTGTCATCTCCAAACTTCCGCACGATCCTGGCAGCCAGTGCAGCACCGATTCCCCTGATGGCGCCCGAACCCAGATAACGTTCTATTCCATATGTATCCTCCGGCATCTTCTCTGTAAAAGAACTGATCTGAAACTGTTTGCCATATACCGGATGATGGATATATACTCCGGTTGCTTCAATAGATGCCCCCTGTGTGATCGCAGGGAAACTTCCCACGCAGGTCAGCTCTTCCTCTTTTTTTGTACCTTTCAGTACCATAACTGTATATCCGTTATCTTCATTTCTGAAAATAACATGATCTATGTATCCTGTGACAGTTTCACTCATGTGCTTTTCTCCACACCTCCTGCTTCTTTGAGCCTCTGACAACGCAAAAAGGCACTGCACTGTGCAGTACCTCCTGCTTTATCCGTCAAAACGTGCCATTACCTCTGCATACTTACCGGTTCCCACTGCGACCACGCTCATTGCATCCTGCACAGTCAGTGTACTTACTCCGGTTCTCTGCTCGATCAGTGTATCCATCCCATGAAGAAGGGCACCGCCGCCTGTAAGTACGATTCCTCTGTCTACAATATCCGCAGCCAGTTCCGGCGGTGTCTTTTCCAGAATTCCATGAACAGTCTCCACAATCTGGCTTGTAGCATCCTTTAACGCCACACGTATTTCTTCTGAGGTAAGTGTCACTGTCTTCGGCAGACCGGTGATCACATTTCTCCCCTTTACTTCCATTGTTCTCGGATTTGATTCCTCTATAGCCGTACCAATTTGAATTTTGATCTTCTCTGCCATATCTTCTCCGATAAAAAGTCCATGATTCTTTCTCACATAGTTCAGTATAGCCTGATTAAAAGTGTCCCCTGCAACTTTCACAGAAGCGGAAACCACAACCCCCGCAAGAGAGATAACCGCAACATCCGAAGTTCCGGCTCCAATGTCTACGACCAGATTTCCAAAGGGCTTGGTCACATCCACACCGGCTCCGATTGCCGCAGCTATAGGTTCCTCCACCATATAGACATCTCTGGCACCAGCCTGATAGGTTGCTTCCTCCACTGCCTTTTTCTCAATCTCTGTAATTCCACTGGGAACACAGATACTGATCCTGGGCTTGCGGAAAGCTCTTCTTCCTATTGCTCTGGATATAAAGTATTTCAACATCTTCTCTGTAACTGTATAATCAACGATCACGCCCTGTCTGATGGGACGGATGATCTCCATATCTGAAGTAATGCGCCCTTCCATCAGACGGGCTTCTTCACCGATCGCACGTATCTTCTCTGTATTTTTATCATAAACTACGATTGAAGGCTCATTTAGCACAAGCCCCTTTCCTGTAGAATAAGCCAGACTGTTCCTGGTTCCCAGGTCAATTCCAATATCACTTGTCGGCATGGAAATCCCCTTTCTGTTCTTACGTTCTCCTCATCCCCTTCAACTGATCATTACTTTTTACAGTCTCTACCGGGGACTTATCCGGTTTAGTTATAACAACTCCATAAAATAATGCGATCAAAACAGTCCAACAGGGCTTCACATCCTGATAAGCCGGATCAAAATATATTATTTACGAGAATTGCTATAAATAATCTCTTCTATTATATACAACTTCCATTTAAAAAGAAAGTCCTGCAATATGATTTCAAGATTATTTCAGATATTTCTTTACATATTTTCCGGTATAGGAAACCGGTGACTGTGCCACCTCCTCAGGAGTTCCCTGAGCAACTACGGTACCTCCTTTGTCTCCACCCTCCGGTCCGATGTCAATGATATAATCTGCGGTCTTAATCACATCCAGATTATGCTCGATCACAACTACTGTATTACCGCCCTCCGATAATCGTTTCAGAATCTCCACCAGCTTATGCACATCCGCAAAATGCAGACCTGTGGTAGGCTCATCCAGAATGTAGATAGTCTTACCTGTGCTGCGCTTGCTCAGCTCTGTGGCAAGCTTGATCCTCTGTGCCTCTCCTCCGGAAAGCTCTGTGGATGGCTGTCCCAGCCGGATATAGGAAAGTCCTACATCATAAAGAGTCTGTATCTTTCTTTTAACAGAAGGAACATTCTCAAAAAAAGTCAGTGCTTCCTCCACCGTCATATTCAGCACATCGTAAATATTCTTATCCTTATACTTTACTTCCAGGGTTTCTCTGTTATATCTCTTACCTTTGCAGACCTCGCATGGTACATATACGTCCGGAAGGAAATGCATCTCAATTTTGATAATACCGTCACCGCTGCATGCCTCACATCTTCCGCCCTTTACATTAAAACTGAATCGTCCTTTCTTATATCCTTTTGCCTTGGCATCTGCTGTTGCTGCAAAAAGATCTCTGATCTGGTCAAATACCCCGGTATAAGTCGCAGGATTGGAACGTGGAGTACGGCCAATAGGTGACTGGTCAATATTGATAACCTTATCCAGTTGGTCTGTTCCCAGAATATCCTTATGTTTTCCCGGAATCACTCTTGCCCGGTTCAGATCTCTTGCCAGGCGTTTATAAAGAATCTCATTGATCAGAGAGCTCTTACCTGAGCCCGAAACTCCTGTGATACAGGTCATGATCCCAAGAGGTATCTTCACATCGATATTCTTGAGATTATTCTCTGCCGCCCCCTTGACAGTAAGAAAACCGGTTGGCTTCCGTCTCTCCAAAGGTACCGGGATTTTTAATTTTCCGCTCAGATAAGCTCCTGTGATGGAATCCTCGTTCTTCATCAAATCCTCTGCAGTTCCCATGGCAACCAGTTGTCCGCCATGCTCCCCTGCACCGGGACCTATATCTACAATACAGTCTGCGGCACGCATGGTATCTTCATCATGCTCCACAACGATCAGGCTGTTTCCAAGATCACGCAGTTTCATCAGAGAACCAAGAAGTCTGTCATTATCCCTCTGGTGAAGTCCGATACTCGGTTCATCCAGAATATAGGCAACTCCTACCAGCCCGGAACCAATCTGGGTAGCCAGACGGATTCTCTGCGCCTCGCCGCCGGAAAGAGTTCCTGTCGCACGTCCCAATGAAAGATAATCCAGTCCTACATCTGACAGGAAACTTACCCTTGCCCTGATTTCCTTCAGAATCTGTCTGCCGATAAGCTGCTGCTGCTCGGAGAGCTGCATATCCGCCAGAAAGGCTTTCAGCTTCTCTATGGAAAGATTGGTGACCTCATAAATATTCTTATCCGCCACAGTCACAGCCAGTGATTCCTTCTTCAGTCTCTGACCTTTACAGGTTTTACATGGGGTAATGCGCATGAAAGATTCATACTCCTGCTTCATGGCATCAGAGCCTGTCTCTCTGTAACGCTGCTCCACATTTCGAATCAGCCCCGGAAACGCCACATCGTAAACGCCCTCTCCGCGCTGCCCTTTATAGTAAACCTTTACAGAATGTCCATTAGTTCCGTTGATCAGAATATTCTGTATCTTCTCCGGATACTCCTCAAAAGGTGTTGCCAGGCTGAAATCATATTCTCTGGCAAGAGCATCCAGGATTGCCCTGGAAAAGCTTCCCTCATTTGTGCAGGACTGCCATCCTGTGACCACAATGGCACCATCCAGGATACTCAGAGATCTATCCGGGATCATCAGATCAATATCAAATTCCATTTTATACCCAAGTCCCAGACAGTCCGGACAGGCGCCAAAAGGATTATTGAAAGAAAAGCTTCTCGGTTCGATCTCATCTACACTGATACCACAGTCAGGACAGGAGAAACTCTGGCTGAAATTGTGAATATTTCCATCCATAGTATCTACCATCAGAAGGCCCTCTGCCAGATCCAGCACTGTCTCAATGGAATCTGAGAGTCTTTTCTCAATCCCGGGCTTCACGATCAGACGGTCTACCACAATCTCTATATTATGCTTGATATTCTTGTCCAGACTGATCTCCTCGGAAAGCTCATACAGGTTTCCGTCAATCTGCACACGTACATATCCGCTTCTCTTTGCCTGCTCCAGAAGCTTTGCATGAGTTCCCTTGCGCCCCCGCACAACAGGCGCCAGAAGCTGGATCTTCGTTCTCTCCGGAAAAGACATGATACTGTCTACCATCTGGTCAACTGTCTGCTTCTTAATCTCTCTTCCGCACTTCGGACAATGAGGGATTCCCACTCTGGCATACAGAAGTCGGAAATAATCATAGATTTCTGTCACTGTTCCTACTGTGGAACGGGGATTGCGGTTGGTAGATTTCTGATCAATGGAAATGGCCGGCGGCAGACCTTCGATGCTCTCCACATCCGGCTTCTCCATCTGTCCCAGGAACTGTCTTGCATAGGAAGAGAGAGATTCCATATAACGGCGCTGTCCCTCTGCATAGATGGTATCAAAAGCCAGTGAAGATTTACCGGAGCCACTCAGTCCTGTAAATACCACAAACTTGTCTCTGGGAATATCCACACTTAAATTCTTAAGATTATTAACATTGGCACCTCTGATCCTGATAAAGTGCTTCTTCGTTGTATCTGCTGCCATTGTGGGCCTCCTGTTTCTCATTTATAAATAATAACTGTTTCTTACCTTGACAGTTACACCTTTTTCGTATGTTATGATATTCATGGATTGTGCGCAGTTTCGCTGCCCCGCAATCCTCATGGCATCAGTATAATACAGGAACATTTGTTCGTCAAGGCGTTTACGGCAAAAAATCCGCCATAACGGAATTGCTTACATGGATTCCTTCTCTGCTCAGAAAAATCCTTCCTTTTTCTTCCAAAAGCAGTCCCATTGACTTATATTTTCTCAGAACATCCCCGTATATTGCATCTATTTCACTGCCAAACTGCCGCTCAAACTCAGCTTTTGAGATTCCTCTGGTCATACGAAGTCCCAGAAACATGAACTCCGCCATCTCATCCTCTCTGGTGAGGGGCGGCTCTTTTTCTCTTATTTTTTCCGGTGTTCTGCTGTTTTCCAGATATTTTTTCATATCCTGTGTATTGGCAAAACGTTCCTTTCCATAAAGAGAGGAAGCTCCCAGGCCAAACCCCAGATAATCCTGTCGGATCCAATAACCCACGTTATGCCTGCATTCTCTGCCTTTCTTTGCGTAATTGGAAATCTCATACTGCTCAAAGCCATATTCTCTCAGAATCTGTGCTGTTGCCTCATACATATTGTACTCCGCATCTTCATCCGGCAAATTCAGCGTCCGCGATGCAAAAGGTGTGCCCTCCTCAATGATCAGGCTGTATGCGGAAATATGTTCCGGATCCAGTCCTGCAACAGTGCGAAGATTGTGGATCCATCCTTCATAAGTCTGATCCGGGATCGCACTCATCAGATCAATATTGATATTGTCGAACCCTGCCTCTCTTGCACTTCTGTAAGTCTCCAGAAACTGCTCATAATTGTGGATTCTTCCAAGGATCTTCAGTTCTCTGTCATCCGGCGACTGTAAACCTATGCTCAGGCGGTTGATTCCATATGTTCTGTATGCCTGCAGTTTGTTTCTGTCTGCAGTCCCCGGGTTTACTTCTATGGTGATCTCAGCATGATCCGCAATCTGAAATTTTCGTCTTATATGATTTAAAATTTCTCCTATGAATCTCTCATCCAAAACAGAAGGAGTGCCCCCTCCAATAAATACAGAGGATACACTCCTTCCTTTTCCTTCTTCTGCTGCATTGATTTCTTCAAGCAGAGCATCTACATAATCAGCCTGCTCCTTTGGACCTGACGGACCGGAAAGGAAATCACAGTAATCACATTTTTTTATGCAAAATGGAATGTGGACATAGATTTCCATGGGAGAATCTGTGATATTCCTTCTCTCCATTGTAATCTGCTCCTGTTATGACCTGTTTTCTATTCCTCAGTATCTGATGTACTGCTGTCTTGCTCATTGTTATCTGCTGAGTCGCCACTGTTATCTGTACTGTCAGCATCACTTTGGCTGTCTGAACTTTCCGCAGATGAGATACCTGCTGCATCCTGCTCTGCCAGATACGTATTTACCATTGTCAGATTACCATTGGTGGTAACTGCTGCGGAAGCTACCTGATCCGGTGCCGGAGTGGGACTTGTCTCTTCCGGCGCAACACTGATCTGGATCACTTTGGAGGACGCTTCATCTACCTCCCTGGTTTTCCCACATCCGGAGACAGAAATTCCAAGCAATAACATACATAGTATAACTGTTTTTCGCTTAATCATTTTCTTCAATATTTTAACCTTCTGTTGAGATGAGCACTATTCGCAGATAACTGTTCAGTACCTTCACAGTTATGTGGACAGCAGGTTGCCGAATAGTTACCATTCATACTTTATTTATCATCCAGTTTCAATACACTCATAAATGCTTTCTGCGGAATCTCCACATTGCCTACCTGACGCATACGTTTCTTACCTTCCTTCTGTTTCTCCAGAAGTTTCTTCTTACGGGAAATATCACCGCCGTAACATTTGGCAAGTACATCCTTACGCATGGCTCTGACTGTCTCTCTGGCAATAATCTTGCTTCCGACAGCTGCCTGGATCGGAATCTCAAAAAGCTGGCGGGGAATCTCGTCTTTTAATTTCTCGCACATCTTACGGCCTCTCTCATATGCTGTATCTGCATGTACGATAAAGGAAAGAGCATCCACTTCTTCTTTGTTTACCAGAATATCCAGTTTCACAAGCTCGCTGCGCTCATATCCGCAGAGTTCGTAATCCAGAGAAGCATAGCCTCTGGAGCGGGATTTGAGGGCATCAAAGAAATCATAGATAATCTCATTTAACGGCAGCTTATATTTCAGAAGCGCACGTGTTTCTTCCATATAATCCATTCCCAGATACTGCCCTCTTCGTTCCTGGCAAAGATCCATAATGGCACCGATAAATTCAGTTGTTACCATGATCTCGGCATTTACCATTGGTTCTTCCATGTATTCAATCTCTGATGGATCCGGCAGATTGCTTGGGTTTGTCAGATTGATAACTTCGCCGTTAGTTTTGTATACTTTATAAATAACACCGGGAGCTGTGGTCACAAGATCAAGGTTGTATTCTCTTTCCAGACGCTCCTGAATAATCTCAAGATGGAGCAATCCCAGAAAACCACATCGGAAACCAAAGCCAAGGGCTACAGATGTCTCCGGTTCATAGAACAGAGAGGCGTCATTGAGCTGAAGCTTCTCAAGAGCATCTCTCAGATCACCGTATTTGGCACCATCTGCCGGGTATAATCCGCAGTATACCATAGGATTTACTTTCTTATAGCCCGGAAGTGCTTCTGCACATGGTCTTTCCTTATCTGTAACTGTATCACCTACACGAGTGTCACCAAGGTTTTTAATACTCGCAGTGATGTATCCTACCATGCCTGCTGTCAGTTCCTCACATGGAATAAACTGACCTGCACCAAAGTATCCGACTTCCACAACTTCTGTGGTGAAGCCAGTTGCCATCATATGGATCTGGGTGCCTCTTTTCACACGGCCATCCATGACACGGCAGAATACGATAACGCCTTTGTATGCATCATAAATGGAGTCAAAGATCAGGGCTTTTAATGGTGCATCTACATCGCCATGAGGTGCCGGGATCTTTGTTACGATCTGTTCCAGGACTTCTTCTACATTAAGTCCTGTTTTGGCAGAAATCCTTGGTGCGTCATGGGCTTCAAGGCCGATGACATCTTCGATTTCATTTACCACACGATCCGGTTCTGCACTTGGCAGGTCGATTTTGTTGATGACCGGAAGGACATCCAGGTCATGGTCAAGGGCAAGATATACATTTGCCAATGTCTGGGCTTCGATTCCCTGAGCTGCATCTACTACCAGGATTGCACCGTCGCAGGCTGCAAGGCTTCGGGATACTTCGTAATTGAAGTCTACGTGTCCGGGGGTGTCGATCAGGTTGAAGATGTATTCTTCGCCGTCTTTGGCTTTGTATACGATTCGTACTGCCTGAGATTTAATGGTGATTCCACGTTCTCTTTCGAGTTCCATGTTATCCAGTACCTGTGACTGCATTTCACGTTCTGTCAGAGTGCCGGTCATTTCGATAATTCGGTCGGCAAGAGTGGATTTGCCGTGGTCTATGTGTGCAATAATACAGAAATTTCTGATTTTGCTCTGGTCTATCATTAAGGAATTCCCTCCTGAGTTCTTTCTTATATACTGTAATTGATGGGTTTGCTAATTCTGTATTATAGCATATGGAGCAAGGGTTTGTCATCTGTTTATCTACAGGGACGCACAGAAACATTCTGGTAATTATTATCTTTTCCGTGCGTCAGCACGCCTGCAGGTATCTTCCTTGTCCTTCGCACTCTGCTGAACTGTCTTGATTGCATTATTTTATGGAATTGCTATAGAATTTATCCTTGCAGTACCTTGTCTAAGATGTCGGCAAATGGTTCCATGGCATTTTTTACTTCCTGGACAGTGTTGGTCTGGGCTCCGGCTTCCAGAAGAAGGGAGCGGGGACGGAGGTGGAGATTGTAGCGGTAACCTGCAAGGTAAATTCCCCGGTAAAATTGAGGATAGTATTGGGCTGCCTGGTATTCCAGCTGAAAGGAGAATGCCAGATTTTGCTGTATGTATGGATTTGGCAGATAGTCCAGGGAACCTTTGGATGTCGTATAACTCAGTCCATTGTAAAAAAGGATCTGAGCTGTGGGTTTTCCATTGATCTCTGTTACAAGATGCCGGTCTTCAGGGACGCCGTCCCGGTGCAGGTCTATGATCACCTGGATATCCGGGTTTTCCTGAAGATAAGGTTCCAGATAATCGCGGGCATAATCATAAGCAGCGCTGCGGTCCAGTTCACCGCCTGCCATGTCAAACTGCTCTTTGAGATGGACTACCTGATAACCGTAGTTTTCTGTGAGAAGCTGTGTCAGATAATCTCCTACTCCTACAATCGTGTCGGATTCTTCCCCTTCTCTGGAATCTGCGAAGGTTTCCTGCGAATGGCTGTGATAGATCAGAATCTGAGGGGTATCGGTTTCTTTGGTGATTTTTAAGTCCTGTTTCAGAAAATCCCCGGCATTGATCTGTACGGCATCTGCTTCTGTGTTGGAATCTACGATATAGAATTGTCCCAGAAGATAATTATAATCTGCCAGTTTTTCGGGGGACAGGTCAATCATTGGATGAGGAACTGCAGCAGCAATGGTTTCTGTACTGTCCTGAATATTCCGGACATTCTGCGCTGCTGACTTTGGCGGCTTCTGTGATTTGTCCGGTTCAGGATTTTCCGGTGACACAGTTGCCTTTTCCGGCTTATGTGTCTTCTCTGTCTTTTCTGAAGCTTGTTCTGATTCTGATATTTTCGCTGATTTTACTGTTTTTGAGGGGATTGCTGTTTTTTCCGGTACCGGTGTAGATTCTGATATCTGTAATTCTTCAGATTCACCTTTTTCTGCCAGCAATTGTTCGGACCGTGCACGCTCTCCCAGATATTTTCCGTTTTCTCTTGCTATTTTTTTATAAGTTTCAATATCTTCATAGGAACTCATATGAGCTCTTTTTTCCAGAAAGCGGTACAGGGGCAGATGCCTGTACACATTTTCTCCTGTAAAAAATGTCCCCGGCAATACTGCCAGAGTGGCAAAAAAGCACATGCTAAGCAGAATGCAGAACGCTTTCTGAACGTTTGTCACATGGATCACCTCTTGACTTATCCTATGTCCATGTTTTCCCATTTATACCCTGTTCACACTGACGGAACAATTTTCCGGTCAGCCGCCTATTTCCTCAAACGCCATGTTCAGTCCTTCTGAGATTGTGAAGCTCAAGTATTTTACTGTCTCATCCACATCTTTGGGAGTTACAAACATGGTGTGAAGATGAGGAGATATCATTTCTTCCAGAAATTCTTTCTGTTCTGCCTCTTCCAGAGCTTCCAGAAGGTGTGCCATGGAATCATGGACGATAGTTGCCGCATCTACTACGGTGGGTACTCCGATCCCGATCACTTTTACCTGCAGATTTTCTTCTGTAAGCCCCACTCTGTGATTGCCTACACCGGAACCCGGGTTGATTCCTGTATCTGTGATCTGAATTGTACGGTTCAGGCGTCTGGTGCTTCTTGCTGCCAGCGCATCAATGGCAATCACTATGTCCGGCTTTGTCTCTGCCACGATTCCCTGTATGATTTCAGATGTCTCCATCCCTGTCTGCGCCATTACTCCCGGGATAATTCCGCTGATACGGTGCATTTTTTCTTTTCCAAGACTCTGCAGGCCATACTCTCTTATCATATGTCTCGTTATATGAAGATTTTCTACCACATGAGGCCCCAGGGAATCGGCTGTGATTGCTGAATTTCCCAGACCTACTACCAGAATGGACAACTCACGCTCCAGATTGATCACATTCTGTAAATGACGGGCGATTTCCAGGGAAATTTCTCTGTGATAATCCTCATCATGTACAGAAAGCCCCGGAGCTTCTATCGTAATATAGCTTCCCTGGGGCCGTCCCATTGTCCGGGCACCGTTTTCTGTGGTGATCTTTACCACAGTGGTACGGATATCTTTCTCTTCATTATAATCTTCGTGGATCTCCACTCCCCGGACTTCTACGTTTTCCTCTGTAAACCGTTCGGTTGCCTCCAGCGCCAGGTCTGTTCTTATTCCGTAATTATCCAGCATCTCTTTTCCCTCCGTATTTCATTCAATATTTGTTACTGTTTACTCCGTTCTTATAACAATCTTTTATATCTATTTTTAGCTTTTTTTATGGAAATATGTATTGACAAGGAAGATTATTTGAGATAATATATATAAGCATGTTCATAGGAGCGCCCGTGTCTGTTTCTATGACAGGAGTATAATAATATTTTATCGAATTAAATTGGAGGTGTACGAATTGGCTAACATTAAATCTGCTAAGAAAAGAATTTTAGTAAACAGAACTAAAGCAGCAAGAAACAAAGCAATCAAATCTGCAGTTAAAACTTCTATGAAGAAAGTTGAAGCAGCAGTAGCAAATAAAGATAAGGCAGCTGCAGAAGTAGCATTAAAGGATGCTGTTTCCACAATCAGCAAAGCTACATCCAAAGGTGTTTATCATAAAAACAACTGCGCAAGAAAAGTTGCCCGTTTAGCTAAAGCTGTTAACAGCATTGACTAATTATAGATTGAATTTTTAATTATAAGCTTATGATTAAAAAGGACAGCCATCACCGTCATGTGGCTGTCTTTTTTGTTATTATCTTTTGTAACTGCCAGCATATCCGGCAGTTACCGTTTTTCTTATTTTACTTTACTGCTGTACTTAATGATCAGTAATTCTACGCTCAGCTTATCTTCCAGGCGTCCTGTTTTCACCGATTCCTCTGCATCCACAAAATCTTTTACTGCCTGTTCCAGTTCTGATATAGTATAGGCTCTGGCACATGTTGTGATATTTTTCACAACAAACCCGGGCACTCCCAGTTTTGAGCCTATCTCCGTCTGCGCAAGTCCTGCTGCTGCAAACTGTTTTGCCAACAGCAGCTGGCGATACTGCTTCGCAAGAAGAAACAGAATCCTCATCGGTGGCTCTTTCAATGTCAGCAGATCATAATAAAGTTCCAGTGCACGCTTCTGATTTTTCTCTGTTACTGCACGCACCATATCAAAAATTCTGTTGGTTGTCTGGGTGGTGCAGATTTCTTCAATATCCTCTGCAGTCACCACATCCCTGCCTTCTGTATAACTGATAAGCTTCTCCATCTCCATCCTGAGATTCCCCATGTCAGTTCCTGTTTTGGTCAGCAGAAGTTCCATGTCTCTCTGGGTGATCTTTTTTCCGGCTTTCCCCAGGATCCCTGCTGCCCAGCGCATCAGAGTTTTTTCATCCTGTCTGATAAATTCCGCAATACTTCCGCAGGCTTTTACTGCTTTGTACATGCGGTTTCTCTTGTCTACTTCCGTTTCTGCAAAAACCAGATACAGATAGTCCGGCAGCTCTTTCATATAATCTGCCAGTTCCTCACACTTATTTTTGAAAAAACCTGTATCTTCCAGCAAAACAACTCTGCGCTCTGCGAAAAATGGCATGGTTTCACAGAGGTCGATCAACTGTTTTACATCAATCCCCTTGCCTTCATAGTGATTGAAGTTCATAGTATCCCCATCCGGATTCAGTGCCTTTACCAGATTCTGTTTATACTGTTGTTTCAGATATGCTTCCTCTCCATAGAGAAGATACACCTGTTTAAAATTTCCTGATTTAATGTCTGCCTGTATGTTTTTCAATTTTCTACTCCTGAGGCTGTTTTGTCTGTAACTGTTCAGCAATCTGTTGTTCTATTCACAGATACCAAGATATCAGACTGCAGAGCAGTTACTTTGTTACTGTTCTCAGTAACGTTACTTTTATTGTATCAATTCCATGACATAATAGCCAGTAGAAAATTTCAGATTATTATTCAGCCGCCCAGTTCCACCATTCTGTGAATGCATCTTCCGGCGCCTTCCATGATATTTTCCGGAAGGAAGATTTCTTCCCCGCCCTGTCCTTTCAGGCAGTTGTAGATGTCCATTAAGGTGGTAACCTTCATATTCATGCATGTAAGCTGTACTGCAACCGGGTAAAATTTCTTATCAGGACATTCAAACTGAAGATGCTCTACAATGCTGTTTTCTGTTCCGATGATAAATTCTTTATGTTCAGATTTCTTTGCAAATTCCATGATTCCTGTGGTGGAGCCTACATAATCAGCCTGCTCTACTACTTCCTGACGGCATTCCGGGTGTACCAGGAAAAGTGCATCCGGATGCGTTGCGCGGGCTTTTTCTACATCTTTTGCACTGACCACGATATGTCTCGGACATCCGCCTTTATAAAATGCAAAAGTTTTCTCCGGGAGCTTTTCCGCCACATAATGTCCCAGGTTCGGATCCGGAATAAATAAAATCTTATCCTGCTCCAGCTTTTTGCAGATTTCAACTGCTGATGAGGACGTAACGCATACGTCACATTCTGTTTTCAGTTCTGAAGTTGTATTAATATAGGCGACAACTGCATAATCCGGATACTGTGCTTTTAATTCACGCAGACCTTCCAGATCCAACTGCTCTGCCATGGGACATCCGGCTACAGGATTAGCAAGCCATACTCTCTTCTTCGGGCTTAAAATCTTGCAGGTTTCTGCCATAAAACGAACGCCGCACATGATCACACCGCTGCAGTCTCTTTTGGATGCCTGTACACTCAGGCCATAGGAATCTCCTGTATAGTCCGCCACTTCCAGAATCTCCTGACCCTGATATGCGTGTGCAAGAATACAGATATCCTGTTCTTTTTTCATTCGCAGGATTTCCTGCTGAATTTCTGCTATTGTCATCTTCTGAATCCCTTCTTACTTATATATTATGATGTTTTTCCTTTTCCCATGGCTGAAGTGGTGCAAGGAAACCTGCTTTCTTTAACTGTTCTCCGATCAGATCCAGCCTTTCCTGGCTGGATGCTTCTATCAGATGATAGTGATACCCGGAAGTAGCACTGCTTAATACGCTGGAATGGCTGCTATTGATCGCCTGGACAAATTCATTCACATCCTGTCTGGAACGAATATCCATTTCTGCAGTGACACGGCCATAAACCCTGTGGCTGATGCTGATATTTTTCACCCGCCCGCCACAGTCCACGATCAGATTCAGTTCCTCCGCTGCCTGCTCCTGCCCATGGCGTACTTTAAATTCCCTGGTGCATGCAATATCTTTATCCTGCTGCAACACATATCCTCTGGTCGTTGACAGGATTCCCGGTGTAGATGCACGTATCACAGCCATATCCTGCACGATCACCTGTCTGCTTACTCCAAACTGTGATGCCATCGCCCTGGCAGCCACAGGTTTTTCTTCCTGCTGAAGGAGCTTTAAAATTTCAGTTCTTCTCTGAGCAGTATTCATACTTTCCCATCCTTTCTCCACGATATAATCCTATAGCAAATTATCCGCTGCAAAACAGCTTCGCTGCCATGTTATTATATTGCATGAAGATTCTTCATGGAAATGTCAAGGATTGGAGCAGAATGTGTCAGTGCACCGCTGGAAACAAAATCCACACCTGTTTCCAGGATTTTGGCGATATTTTCCTTTGTGATATTTCCGGAGCATTCTGTCTGTGCCCGGCCTGCGATAAGCTCTACTGCTTCTTTCATCATTTCCGGTGTCATATTGTCAAGCATAATGATATCTGCTCCTGCTTCTACTGCTTCTTTTACCTGTTCCATAGTCTCTACTTCAATCTCGATCTTACGGACAAATGGTGCATATTCTTTTGCCATGGCCACTGCTTTCGCTACGCTTCCGGCTGCTCCGATATGATTATCCTTAAGCAGTACTCCGTCAGAAAGATTATATCTGTGGTTGCATCCGCCGCCTATGCGTACAGCATATTTTTCAAAAACACGACAGTTCGGAGTTGTCTTTCTGGTGTCCAGAAGTGTTACCTTACTTCCTTCCAGAAGCTTTGAAACCTGTTTTGTATAAGTAGCGATACCACTCATTCTCTGGAGATAATTCAGGGCAACTCTCTCTCCGGAAAGAAGCACCCGGATATCTCCTGTTACTGTTCCAAGAAGATCGCCCTTCTTTACTGCCTCACCGTCTTTAAAGTTGAAACTGATCTCTGTTTTCTCATCCAGAATCTGGAATACTCTCGCATATACATCCAGTCCGGCAATGATTCCGTCTTCCTTTGCGATCAGATCTACGGTTCCTTTTACTGCGCTTCGCATCACTGCATTCGTGGAAACATCCTCACTGGTAATGTCCTCCTGAAGCGCCATACGGATCAGCTTGTCTGCCTGCATTTTCATTGTAATACTATTCATGACTTTTTTTCATCCTTTCAATCTCTTTTAATACGGTTTCGTGGCAGGCATTAAGCAGTTCTTCTCTGCTTTCATACATATTCATATCAATTGCATCTGCCCGCACATATTCCGGTGTCTGTCCAAATATCATATCATCTGCAGCCTTTCTTGCAAAGACCAGAGATTCCAGAAGAGAATTACTTGCCAGACGGTTTCTTCCATGGACGCCATTACAGCTTGTCTCTCCACAGGCATAAAGTCCCTTCATGGAAGTTTTGCTTCCCAGATTTACCTTGATTCCACCCATAAAATAATGCTGTGCCGGAACAACCGGGATTGGCTCTTTTCTCGGATCAAAACCTTCTTCCACGCATTGTTCATAAATATGAGGAAAATGTTCCAGAATTGTTTTCTCTCCCAGAGGACGCATATCTTCCCATACAAACTCTGTTCCATCCTTTTCCATCTGGGTAAAAATCTTCTGGCTCAGCAGATCTCTCGGCTGTAATTCGTTTGTAAAACGCTGTCCGTTCTTATCATACAGAAGAGCACCTTCTCCTCTGACTGATTCTGAAACCAGGAAACGCCGTCCGGGTTTCTTTGAATAGAGAGTTGTCGGATGAATCTGGATATAGTCCAGATTTTCCATTTCCACACGGTGCTTCATTGCAATTCCCACACCATCTCCCGCAATATGCGAAAAGTTGGTAGAGTTTTTAAAAAGCCCGCCGATTCCGCCGCAGGCAAGAACCACATACTGAGAATAAACAGGAAATGCCTGGTCATTCCGGTCCATTGCAATGATTCCGCAGACTGTATTGTCTTTGGAGATCAGGTCTACCATAGTCATATATTCACAAATTTCAATATTTTCTTTTATTTTTGCAGCAGTTAAGAGAGTCTGTGTGATTTCTTTTCCTGTAATATCCTCATGAAAAAGAATTCTTGGCTGGGAATGTGCTCCCTCTCTGGTAAATGCCAGATTTCCCAGACCATCCCTTGCAAAATCCACATGATAACGCAGAAGATCTCTGATAATATCATTGGAGCTGCGGATCATCAGATCTACTGCCCGTTTATTATTCTCATAATGTCCTGCCCGCATGGTATCTTCAAAATAATTTTCATAGTCATCTTCGCCGCGCAGCATACAGATTCCGCCCTGTGCCAGGAATGAATCTGACTGGTCTGCCTCCTGCTTGGTGATAAGCAGGATTTTCATTTTCTCCGGAAGGTTCAGCGCACAGTACAGTCCGGCTGCCCCTGTTCCCACAATAATGACATCATAATGTTCTTTCATCTTTCTTTCCTCACATCATGCCTGATTTTCGTTTGTCTGTGCAATTATACTCCCCGGATATACAGGTGTCAAGACACCTGTATATAATTATGACAACATTGTTTGCCTTGAGTTACTGTGAACGTAACCACTTTGAAAATCCTACTGCTTATTGCTTTTCACATCTCCACAGGGGGCTTACTTGATTCGGTTAAAGACAGAAACAGATTTTCCATTGACTATTGTAACCGCCCCACAGTCTCTGGTGATCAGCACTCTGCTTCCACTCTTCTTCAGCCGTTCCAGCGTATCCGGCGACGGATGCCCGTATGTGTTTGTTGCAGAACAGGAAACAACAGCCAGTTCCGGTCTGACGATTTCCAGAAACTCTGCTCCTGTAGAATATCTGGAACCGTGATGAGCAGTTTTCAGGAAGTCCACATCTTCAAGACACCCATTCTGTATCAGTTTTTCTTCTGTCACCATCCCGATATCTCCGGTAAAAAGCCCTTTGAAATCTTTGCTTATCATTTCCAGAACCATCGCATCTTCATTTACTTCCTTCCCTGATGCTGTGGACTCCGGCCACAGAACCTTCAGTCTGACAGTTCCATATCTGATCTCATCTCCTGCTTTCACAGTAAGCACCCGGACTCCCGCTGACTCTGCCAGCTCTGTCAGCTCCCGATAATTTTTATTCTCCTGAATATCGCTCCATTTGGGCAAGATCAGATTCTCTATGCGCAGAGAAGTCAGATCTTTCTCAACAAATTCCAGAAGTTCCCGCACCCCGCTGATATGATCTTCATCTGTGTGAGAAACATAAATTCCGTCCAGTCTGGAAATCCCTCTGCTCTTCAAGTATGGGAGCAGCTGATATTTTCCCAGTTCATTCTTATTCGTACTGCCCCCGTCGATCAGGATACTCCATCTGTTTTCTATTTCCACCACAATTCCGTCTCCCTGTCCCACATCCAGACAGGCGATGCGGAAATTTTCATGCGGTCTGTAACTGATCAGCAGAATTGCAAAGCATACCATACCTGCATATACAGCCCGGATTTTCCACGCAAAGATCTTACCATTTTCACTTTTCATCACACCCGCTCTGTACATCCACACCGCTGTTGCCAGAACCAGATAATATCCAACGATCTGCCACACTTCCGGCTTTCCGCCGATCCATGTACAAAACGAGAGTCGCCCCAGCAGCACTGTCAGGAACTCATATCCTCTCAGAATAATCCTGCCCGGAACAACAGCCAGAAACGCTCCTCTGACAGTGACTAATCCAAGTAATGCACCGGCAGTTCCGCTTCCCAGTACAATCCCCACAGTAGGAAGCACCAGCAGATTCAGAAAAATCCCCATCACCGACACTTCTCCGTAAAACCACAGCACTATGGGAAGTGTGGTAAGCTGCACAACTCCGGATGCCAGAAATGACATCAGAAGTTTATCTCTGATTTTTCCCTTCTCATTAACCTCACTTCGTTTTTTCCGGTTTAATACATCCATCCCCTCCTGCACTAACGGCCAGACACAGCCAATCCCAATCACCGATCCAAAAGACAGCAGAAAACCTCCATCAAGCAGATACGCCGGATTTTCCATAAGGATCAGGATCGCCGCAGCCGCCATTCCTGTAGGCATATCATAAATCCGTCCTGCGATCTTTGCACCTACAGAAAGTAAAAACATACATACTGCCCGCATAGTTGAAACAGTCCCTCCGGTCATCATCCCATACTGAAGCATGATCACCAGCGCCAGCAGGCCTGCCGGCCAGATACCCAGACCGATTTTTTTCAGCAGATTATACAGTCCCATTCCAAGAAGACTGATATGGAGCCCCGAAACCGCCAGGATATGTATAATTCCTGCCATCTGATAACGCATTTTCAACTCCGGATCCAGATTTGTTTTATCTCCCAGCACGATTGCTTCAAACGCTCCAGCTTCCATTCCACAGGTCTTCTCCAGAATACCTGCAAATTTCTGCTGCATATCGATCAGGAACTGCCCATATACAGAATGGCTCTGCGACTGCTTCTTTATCTTTCCTTTCTTCATCACATAATAGATCCTCTGGCAGCCATAGTATGCTTTACTGTCAAATTCTCCCGGATTCGTGGGACTTTGCACCTCTTCCAGTTTTCCGGACACCAGAACAAGACTTCCTGCCAGAAGTTTATCAACATCACTGTTACCGCTATGATTCTTTTTTTGTTTTAAATAAACCTTTATATTATCAATGGAAACTTTTTCAGAATTGTAAATAAGATAAGTATTTCTAAGATATACAGATTGAAAATCTTCATTCTCCCGGCACCTGACCACCTCCCCGCAGATGGTGGATTCCGGATGCTTTCTGATCCATGTCTGCACAGACTGTGGCAGTGGATTCCCCCTTATCAGGGAAAATCCCAGCCAGTCTGTCACACACAGAAAAACAACCAGAAGCATGCACAGGATACACACAGGGCGTCTCCTCACTTTTGTGCCTCCTCTTCGTTTATGAATATCACTCTTTTTCCTTGACTACCAGCTTATCATTTCTTTCATAAAAATGATACAGCTCCATCTTCTTACCAAAGGTATCCAGCCTGTCCTTCCCGCCGACCGTAATCTGCACTTTGTCTGCATCCAGCGCATCCAGCAGCGAATTTACCACAGAATATACCGGTATTTTCTCCGATACATCCAGCGCATAGGAAGAAAATACTCCGTCAAATGCCACATAGCAGATCCTGTCTGCTATGGTCACATTCAGAACCTCCGTATTCTCCGGAATTGTGGGGTAATGCCCTTTTTCCAGCGGTCCCTTCATTAACTGTTCCAGAACGATCCTCTCTTTGGGGATACTGCGTTTATACCGCACAGTACGCTGTTCTTTTACCAGCTTCTGACCACTCTTATCAGTAAAATAAAGCGTAAAGGTATTGCTGCAATAGGCATCCGGTTCAGTTCCTGTGAACTCGGCAAAGGTATCTGCAGTCATATTTCCCACAGCCTGTCCCCTGGAATCTGTCAGATCTTCATTTTCTATTGTAAAACGCACAGAATTAATCCCCGGAACCTGAAGGAAAGTCTTCACAACACCTGCCCGCACAAGTAATTCCCTGGCGCGGCTCATGCTGCTGTACTGACTGTTAAAGTTAACCACCAGCACGTCCTCTTCTACACTGTAATTCATCTGTACTCCTTCAGGAAGCAGACTGACCCGGTTCTGCGAATCTGTCTGCTGGCTGTTCATCCGCTGCATCATATCCTTAAGCATATAGTCTGCAGTTGTCTCCTCCGGAGAGTAGCTTTCCTTCTGAAGCTGAGTTTCATCAGAGCTGATATCGTACAGATAATATTTGGCATCCTGTTTACCCGAATCTTCATGTATCTCCACAGAACACCCGGCCGCAAGGATGCTTAGTATTAACGCTGTTATAATGATTGAAAGTTTCTTTTTCACAATGGCACCTCCTATGACGGTATATAAGACAGAGGAATACGCACAGAGAATGTAGTTCCCTCTCCTTCTTTACTGAATACTTTGATCGTTCCATGGTGCATTGCAATAGAACTCTTGGTGATCGCCAGTCCCAGACCGGTTCCCCCGATTTCCTTGGAATGGGACTTGTCCACACGATAGAAACGCTCAAAGATTCTTTCTATACTGTCCTCAGGGATTCCCATACCGGAATCTGCCACTGTTATATAGAAATATTTATGGTCTGCATCCAGAGACACACGCACCCATCCATCATCCACATTATATTTAATGCCATTCTCCACCAGATTACTGATGGCAAGCGTAAACTTCACCTCATCCACATCTGCATCCACAGGGCGGAAGCAATCCAGGATCAGATCGATATTGCGCCTGTCTGCAATGGGACGCAAGCGCTTGAGGATATCCTCCAGAAGCTGATTGATATCCATATGTGTAATGTTCACATCTGCTGCTTTCTTATCCATCTTTACCAGTGAGAGCAGATCTGTAATGATCTTATTCTCTCTGTCGATTTCAGCAGTAATATCACTCATAAACTCCTGATACAGTTCCTCCGGGACTCCCTGCTGTCCAACCAGAGAATCTGCCAGAACCTTCATAGAAGTCAGAGGCGTCTTCAGTTCATGGGACACATTGGATACAAACTCCTGTCTGGATTCATCAAGGATTTTCATACGGTTGACCATCTTGTTGAATGCATCTGTGATCAGCTCTGTCTCCGTATAGTCAGGAACACTGATTTCTTCATCCAGCATGCCATCTGTCAGGTCTTCAATGGCCTTCGTCACTCTTGCAAGTGGTTTTACAAGTATTGTAGAGAGCAGCCATGCCAGAAATACCGAAAGAACAACAATACTTCCGATCAGCATCACGCCTCTCTGTTCCATCTCTGCCAGTGTTTCCGCAATATCAACAGCCGAAACACTTACCAGCATCACGCCCTGAAGCTGCTGCACATCCGGACTCTGTACAGGAACTGCAAGCTCCAGTACTTTACTTCTGGCGTCATAATTGCTTGTCTCTTCTCCTTTCAGACAGGCTACAGCCAGTGAACTGAGAAGCGTCTTTCCCTCCTCTGTGTGGAAGGTATCACTCACTATCTTAAAATCTCTGTCAGCCAGCAGGATGCGTCCGTTATACACATTGGAAAACAGTTCCAGCTTGCTGTTTACAATCTCTGAATCTGTATCATTGAGATAATTCTCCCTGATGATCAGATTACATAAAATATCGCACTGATCACCCACTGTCTCTGTAAGCATTGCAACCGCCCGGTTCTGATAGTTATGAAGCATCGTATATGTTACAATAACCCCCGGCACGATTCCCAGAATGATCAGGATGATCAGAATACGAAAACGCAGACTTCTGAAAAAATTTTTTCTTTTTTTCACCTTTTCAACTCCGTTCTCTTCTGTCATGCAGTTTGATGCATGCTTTCTGTCTGTTCGTAAAACAGTCATTGTTTATCGAATCCTTATCATCTTATCACAGAAAAATGGGCTTTTCTACATCTTAGCGAAAAGTAATTTATTTTTTGTAGCAATCAATGCGCAAGACATATCTCAGGAAATATTACCTCAATCGCTCTTTTATTATATACGCTCACTTTTGCTTCTCCGAACAGATATGACATATTCAAGCTATACAGCAACTGTCCTTACAAAATTTACATTTCATGGTTTTTCACCTCTTTTTTCTTAAAAATGGGTACAAAAAGAACGGTCGGTGGGGTGAAATGCCAACCGCTCTCTTTTGTTTTAAAGTTATTCCTTCCAAAAATCATTATAATATTTTGTCATTAATTTTTGATATTCTTCGGGTAAAAGTTTATAAACCTCAGGATTTTCAATTAGTCCAGACAAATAGTCCAGCCAATTTATATCTTGATATTTCAGTGCTATTTTTATTGCATATATGTAATTTTCCATTATACAATCTACATTCATTCGCTTAATTCTTGCATATATATCAAATGCACCCGGCCAATTCATATCTTTTATCCATTCAAACATATTATTCATATATTTTTTTAATTCATTATCTGATTTTGAGCTAATTACCTTTGCACAGTTTTCCCATACAGATTTATCTTCTATTGGTTGAAATAAAACGGAAAGATATTCTATTTTTTTCGCTTCGTCTATTCCTCTCAATTGTTCTTTTTCTGAACTATTCCAACTTAACATTTTAAAAATAGTATCAATATCTGTTCCCATTTAGTTTCCTCCATCCCATTTTACTACAACACTCTTTACCGCTTGAGTCCAAATTGAACCACTCCCTGCATTTATCCATGTTTGAATACTTACTCCTACTGGCACCACACTAATATGTGTTAATTTGTCCTGATATGCATAAACTATCCCTGTCTTATTTAATGTATTAATTGTTGTAACAGCTGCTTTTCCTCCCATCCTAGGTGGAATTGTTGAGAACGATAAGCCTGTATCTGAATCTTTCTGAGAAGGCGTTAAATTTCCAGGATTCGTTCCTCCATACCTATAAATAGCAACATCTTTTTTATTTCTAGGCAAACTTAAAATCTTTGTTTGTGTATTATCGTGAATTTTATCCTTATAATATTCATAAATACTAAAACCTAATACAATTCCGGCTGCTACAAAATCCATTACTGGAGATGGTCCATCTGATGTCGCAATAGCAACCGCAGAGCCTCCAGATATCGAAATGCCTTTACTTACCGCACCGACAATATCCTTTACAAATGATATTGATTTTTTTACAAACGATATAAATGAATATCCGTTAACATCAACATTCATAATCGGATTATTATTACAATACAAAAACATATTACAATCATGTTTTCCTACTCCAGTAGAAAAATATCCATCTGCGCAAATAAATCTTTTAATTTCCGCATCATAATATCTACTTTTCAGATAATACATGCCTGTTTCATTATCATAATAATATCCCTTATAGCGGAATGGATTCTGAACACCTACTGTGTCTGCCAACTCACCAGTAACAGCTACCACTTTTCCCCAGCCGTCATAAGTATATTTTACTATCACTTTTCCATCTGCGTCAACAAGGGCAATGATGTCCCCCTGTACATTTCGTACATAAAAATAGGTGATTCCCCTGATGGTAACAGAAATCAGATTTGCCTGGGAGTCATAACAGTACCAGATGATTCTTCCGTCAGTTTTCTCAGAAAGGAGAAGATCTCCTGCCCACTGATATTCAGTCGCTGTATTGTCTACTGTTTTTTTCACTCTGGCTCCTGTATGATCGTAAAGATATTTAATGCTCTTTCCATTTTCTACACCGGAAAGCCTGCGTCCCTGTGTCCAGGTATAAGTTGTTCCTCCTCTGGTAAGCATATTTCCAATTGCATCATAAGTCATTGCTGTGCCATCCCAGCTCAGGAGTTTATCCTTCCATGCACTGTCATAAGTTTCTGTCATTGTCTTCACAGGTGTATCAGGAAGAGTTTCCGCAGTCGTAAATGCGTACTCTTTTTCTACTGTCAGATTACCACCCAGATCATAGGCATAAGTGATGGTTTTGTTTAACTGATGATTATTTTCCCGGATCAACTGGTTTAATTCATCATATCGAAATGTACTCTCACCTGCAAAATCTTTGATACTTATGATATTTCCGTTTGCGTCATACGTATAGTTTAAGGTTTCAGAACCATTCTTAACTGTTTTAGGAAGACTGTAAAGATTCTCTTTAATACCGGAAATGCATCAACAATTTGCTCCGTTAGACTTTTCTGAAATAAGTAAGCATTCAATTACTCGCTTATTTTTGCCGCAACATAATACCAGCCTTTTTCTGACAGATTAATTTCATATTCTTTCACTATCTGAATCACATCCGTCCGGTTATCATTCTTGCTATAAGCAAATAAAGAAAATCCACTGTACAACCGCCATTATTCTGCCAGACTACAGTTCCTTCAACCAGATAAGTCACATTTAAGTTGTACAGCAACTGTCCTTATCTCTCAGATATTCTGTTCCCATCAATGCATCCAGACGGGCAGCAATGAGAACATACAACAATGTCATGCCTTTTCTGCACAACCCTTTCCAGCCTACTCTGCTTTCCAGTGCACCATTTTCAGATTTCGGACTTTTTCCAAATACTGCCGGAAGAAGGATTCCTCCTGTAAACCAGTCGATTGCCATAAACAAAAGCAATGTCTGCAGGAATTTATCCCAGCCTCCAAAACACACTGCCAGAGTACTTCCGGCAAGACCAATTAATGTAATTATTCTGTATTTCATAGTTTTCACCTCTCTTTTTCTTAAAAATGGGTACAAAAAAAACGGTCGGTGGGGGAATGCCAATCGTTCTCTTCATAATCAACTTTATTCATCTTTAACTTTGTTCCTGTCAAACAATCATAATATCACTTTCGTTCCAGTCTATAGATATCTCTTCGCCATCTAAGTAAATCACATAATTTTTTGGTTTTTCTTTTCCAAGATAGCCATTACAACTTATCTGTTCTCCATTTTTATTTACAAATTCTTTTTTTGTAAAAATTGTATTTTGTGTATCTGATATCTGGAAATCTTTATTATCTTTCTTTCCACAAATAACACTGATATACAGTTCTCCGGTTATCGTACATTCTCGCACAACAATTGTATTATCTTTCTTAAAATCAGCCCTATTATAAAGACATTTTATCTCAGAATGTGATGTACATTTCCACCCTCCTTCTTCTTTATAAATTATTTTACTATTCATTTGTCTATCTTCAAGATATAATACCTCTATGGAATCTTCACCATATATTTCATCTATTTTATTTTTTTCAATTCCATAATACTTTTCTGCCTGATCTGCTGTTGAAAAACTCACATATGCATTTTCTATTTCGCAAAACGACATTACAATTAGAAATACCGTACATAATATCGCCCATGTTATAATCCACTTTGACGCAAGCTTTTTCATTTTCTTCATGATTGCCAGGCCTAAACAAAAGACAATACTATAAATAAATATACGTACATTATTATATGTAATCCCTGCCTGAAATTTACTCTCTCCCGGGTGAGTTCGATGATAATTAGTTCCAGTTACCATAGCATAAAATATAAGGTTTATCAAAAACATAATTAACGTTTTTAACGATATTTTTCCTTTTTGTTTCTTTTGTCTGTATATCCTTATACAAGTACAAATCATGAAAACAAATAGTAACAGTTCAGCAATATTTAGTATTTGTATATCCATATTTCTGTTCTCCTTAATTCTAATTTGAACCGCCAGACATATTTCGCTTTCATTTTCTCAATTACTCACCGACTTTTGCCGTAACATAATACCAGCCCTTTTCTTTCTCAGACAGATTAATTTCATATTCTATTCCTCCATATTCTTTTACCATCTGAATCACATCTGTCCGACTGTCATCATTACTATAGGCAAATAAAGAAAATCCACTGTCCAAAAAGCCTTGTGTATACCAGAATCCCACTGTATAACTGCCATTATTTTTCCGGACTACAGCTTCTCCACCTGAAGAACATTTTTTATAATCTTCTGGTAGTTCGATTAATTCCATATCTTTCCTTATTTTTATCTGGTTATTCTGTACCATCTGAACAATTTCAGTCCTTTTTTCCTTATATACCTGAAAGTTTAATTTTTTTATTCCATCATTAAACAAAAATGCCAGATATATTCCAAATAGAAAAACTGGTATTGCCGCAAACCAAAATACACGAATCTTTCTCAAACAGCAAAAACTCCGTATGATATATATAAAAGTTAAAATAAATGATGCAAAAATAACATACCAAAATCCCCTGAAAAAAAGTTCTTCGAAATACCAGATTGTAATAAAATTTGCAGTTATCACAGCTATGCATTGTAATATAATTAATTTTAATTTTTTTCTCTCATCCTTCATTCCCGATCCTCCAGCCAAATACCAATTCTTATACTCAGCCATAATCACCACCCTTGTTCTTTAATGTTGAAAATACATCAACAGTTCATTTTGTCAGCTATTCCTGTAATAAGCAATCAAACGTTTCTGTCGACTCTCATCACAGTTTTCCAATTGAATCTAAAATGATTTCCCGCTATTTCTTTATATGTTTCCGAATCATTGATATTGGAAAAATACCAGGCCGCAGCCTGGCTTTCGTAGCATTCGTATCCATTTTTCCGCAGAAAAGCAAATACCGCGCCTTTGCGCAGGGTGATTTCTTCAAGCATGGCATCTGCCAGGTCTGTACAGTATACTCCCATAAGAGGTTCCTCATGCCCGCCGTGGCTCAGTATCACTGCTTTTGCATCTGAATGCATAGATTGGCGAATCAGTGCAGCCAGTTCCTCTGCCGGAACCAGAGGAACATCTACACCAAGTACCAGGCAATATGGATTCTTTGCTTTACGAAAACAGGCTTCCAGCCCTCCCAATGGACCTTTTCCCGGGAAGCGGTCTGGTATAATGGGATATTTATATTTATTTTCACCATGATAGCCAGACAGAAGAATATCACTGATTCCAAGCTTTTCCCCCTTTTCTATCTGCATCTCAAGAAATGTCTTCCCATCTATCGTCAGATCTGATTTGTCCCGTCCCATGCGGCTGCTGGCACCGCCAGCAAGAATAATCATAGAAATTTCTTTCTTTCTCATTATCAGTTTTCCTTTTTGACAAGTATTGATTTTTTCTTCATATTTATAATAAAATCACAGACAGATATGTCTGCATAACGGTTAGGGTGTCTTACATATCTCACCCGCCAATCTGTGACATTCCTCTGATTTCATCCTGTTCTGTCTTCGCTTCATAAAAATTATGGCTCACCGGTTTATTCCAGATCACCTGATAAATTGCTTTTTTCAGTTCCGAATCTGTGCAGCCGCCGCGCATAAGCCCCCGCAGGTCTGTACCTTTCTGATACTGGAGGCATCCTTTCATGAATCCTTCGGATGTAAGACGTACTCGATTGCACTGACTGCAGAATTTGTGGGTCATTGCACTGATAAATCCGATTTTTCCCTTAAATCCTGCGATTTCATAGTAATGGCATGGACCGTTTCCGTAGCGTTCATTGACTGCATGCATCGGACCGTAGGCTTCTTCCAGTACTGCTTTGATAGATTCTTCATCCTGGAATGGGAACTGTTTTCCGAATCCGATTGGCATCATCTCGATAAAACGCACATGGATTGGATATTTCTGCGCCAGTCCTGCAATCCCGATGAAGTTTTCTTTTTCCTTGATCACCGGAACGCTGTTGATCTTCAGGGAAAGTCCCGGATGTGCAAGTGCTGCTTCGATTCCCTCAAATACCTTTTCCAGTCCGTCACGTCTCGCTACTTTTTTGAACAGTTCCGGATCCAAAGTATCCAGACTGATATTAATGGCGTCAATTCCTGCATCCAGTAATGCATCCAGCTGCTCGGCGAGCAGGATTCCATTTGTTGTTAATGTCACTTTATCAATTCCCGGGATCGCCTTGATCTGTTTTGCAAGACTTGCACAGCCCTTACGAACAAGAGGCTCACCGCCTGTCAGTTTAATCTTACGGATTCCCAGATCTGCTGCGCACCTGCAGATGCGGAGAATCTCATCGTATGTGAGGATTTCTGCATGAGAAAGGGATTTTACGCCTTCTTCCGGCATACAGTAAATGCATCTCAGATTACATCTGTCTGTCAGGGAAATCCTTAAATAATCTATTTCTCTTCCATATTTGTCTATCATCGGCTCTACCTGCCTTTTACTTTCTAATAATTGATTTTTCTGTTACCGGATACGGGTGAACCGCAACCTTTGTAACCTTTTCTTCTGTTATTCGCCGTCAAAATCACAGGCAATATTTTCTCTCATAATCGTTTGACACTCCATACTCCGCAGTCTATACTTAATGTATCAAGATTATTAAAATCCTTACCGGACGAAAGGAACTGTCCTATGAAAATCAACGAACAATACCACAACCTGAATCTGCTCGAGAATGTTACCTATGAGTTTCTGGGTCGTGACGGGGAAACTCATGAAGAAACGGAACCCATTCTTGTGGAACACATGATGGATGTATATGTAAATGAACGCCTGACCATGAAACTGGTCTGTATCCCACAACATCTGACAGAACTGGTTCTCGGCCGCCTCTTTACGGAAGGTATCATCTCATCTGCCGAGGATGTGGAGCAGATCTACATCTGTGAATTCGGCAAACGTGCCCGCGTGATCCTGAGTAAAAATAAATCCGGGCAGTCTCATGAGGAAAATGAAGATTATGTTGCTCTTACTCCGACCTGCTGCACCGGAAATCGTGTTCTTAATGATTATTTTATCACAGATCAGCCAATGACGCCAGTTACACCTGTCCCATGGAAAAAACAGTGGATCTTTGATCTTGCAGACTGTTTCGCCAATGGTACCCCGCTTCACAGCCAGACCTGGGCAACTCACAGCTGTTTTCTTGCCTGTGACGGAGAACTGCTCTTTCAGTGCGAAGATATCGGACGTCATAATGCTCTGGATAAGGCCATCGGTTATGCCCTGCGCCATAATATTGACCTGAAGAAATGCGTGGTTTATTCCAGTGGACGTATCCCTACAGATATGGCGATCAAGGCAATCCGCGCCGGAATACCGGTTCTGGCAAGCAAGGCATCCCCTTCCGCCGAGGCAGTTGCCATGGCCAAAGAATACCACCTTACCCTTATCTGTGCCGCGCGACGTGACCGTATGAAACTCTTTACCGGAAATAATCCGACAGAATAAATTCTGCAATACACTCTGCATTGTCCAGTTCAAAGAATGGAACATTTTCCAGTACAGACAGTGCATCTCTTTCCTCTGCATCCAGGTTTGTGGCGATCGCCATCAGTTTCTTTGGATTGCAGACACTTTCTGCCGAATTTCCCTTACGGATAATTTCAATTTTCGGATAAGTACTGTATTTAAATCCTTCCAGTAAGATCAGATCTGCCTCCGGAAAAAATTCTGCCAGCTCTTTTTCGGAAATCTGTGGCTGCTGTTTTACCAGCATATATTTGCCTGCTGAAAAAACTGCTGTGCCGTAGGCTCCGGACTGAAGCTGACAGTATGTATCTGTTCCCGGTACGTCCGGCACGAAATCATGCCCGTCATGCTTCAGCACCGCCACTTTAAGGCCCTTGTCTTTAAAAATCTCCAAAAGCCTGCAGATCAGAGTTGTTTTCCCTGAATTCTTTACACCGCTGATTGCAAATATTCTTTTTCTTTCCACCTGTTTGCTGCTCCTCTCAAAGCAAAATCGCGCCCACTTTATCCCCTGCGTTCAGGCTTCTGCTTTCCTGATTTTCCATGGTTTTCGTATCAATCAGGCAATTGCAGCCGGCCATGGAACTGAGGACTCCGTTAGAGTGAAGACCATTGGGAAGATGAAATTTTCCATTTTCCAGATATGCCCGGATAAAGCGGCGGCCCTTGATTCCTTTTTCAAAGTTATCAGCCATAATGCCATTTACTTCTTTCAGACCGATTGATGGATCCTGCATCATTTTTTCCAGTGCAGGACGAATCAAAAGTTCTATGCTGACTGCAACACCAAAAGGATTTCCGGAGAGACTGATGATCGGAATCTCTCTTTCTGAAACGCAATGATCTGTTTCAGTTATATCGGAAGTCTTTTTATATGCAGAAAACAGTGTAGGCATTCCCGGTTTCATCTTTACCCTCCAGAAAATCCGCTCTGCCCCCATCAGTCTCAGGGACTCATGCATAATGTCCTTCTTGCCTACAGATACACCTCCCGTAGTGATGATCATATCTGCCACTTTTGCTGCTTCTTTTAATTTCTCAGACATAACCGTCGGATCATCTTTAACTGCTTCCATATGGAAAGATTCGATTCCCAGTTCACGCAGTCTGGCAGACAGCATTGTCATATTGCTGTTGTAAATTTTTCCTTCCGGCAATGGAATTCCCAGTTCTACCACCTCATCTCCTGTAGTCAGAAGCACGATTCTCGGCTGACGGTAAACCGGCACTTTCGCCACTCCCATTCCGGCCAGAATTGCTGCCTCCACATATCCGATATGTGTTCCTTTTTTCAGAAGTGTAGTTCCCTTTTTAAAATCCTCTCCTGCGAAGCAATAATTACTCCATCGCTTCTGTTCGCTGTAAACTTCTACCGTATCTTCGCCATAATCGGTATCCTCCTGATAAATACAGCAATTGCAGCCATTGGGTATTGCAGCACCTGTCATAATGCGCACTGCCTGTCCCTGCTGGATTTCTCTTTCCGAATACTGTCCTGCATCAATCTCTTCCATGACTTTCAGCCTCACCGGATGCTCTTTAGCGGCACCTGCAAGATCCTCTGCCTTACACGCATAGCCATCTACCGGAGAGCGGTCAAAAGGAGGATTGTCAAACCCTGCCACCATATCCTGCGCCAGGACTCTTCCCCCTGCTTTATTCAGTTCTGTTTCTTCTGTCTCGTTTATTACAGGCGTATGCTGCAGAATCTGTTCCACTGCCTGTTCTACACTGATTCCCTCCACGCACTAATTCCTCCTCTTGTATATTACATTTTTTATAGTCTTTTCAATACCTTTATAACCACCGGGTCAATTGACGGATATATTAGTTTTACCTTTTGAACTCTATAGCAATTTCAGAGAATAATATCACTAAGATACTCCATTAGAGCCTTATTTTTTATAAACCAGATTGTCTTCAGTATTTTGGAAATTGCTATAACATCATAATATTCAGCCCACTGCTGAAGAATTACATATTTTTCATCTCTGTTGGAGAATGATTTCTCCTTCTCTCAGCCTCCCTGCCTCCAGAATCTGACAGAATACAAACCAGGGTTCCATGGGCGTGCATACCTTTTCTCCCTTATAAGCATCTGATGCAGGACCGCCCGCACCAATCCTGACTGCTTCCAGAAGTACATCTCCACAACGAAATCTGTTCCCCTCCGCAATACTGTTCCAGTCAATCCCTTCCACAAGGAGATTTTCTCCAAATCTGCCACATCTGAATTCTTCTTCGGACTGTTCGAAATATTCTTTTACCTTCTCATAAGGAAGAAGACTGACCTGCTTTCTTCCGCCCATTCCATAATGCACATCTCCCACAAGTCCCTGCAGATCAGCTTCGCATTCATGAATGTTCTGCGAGCAGGTCTTGCGTTCCTTACTGATGCATACACATAATATCTTCGCCATTTTCTGTCTCATCCTTCCTGATGTGTTACTGTTCACTCCGTTCACAGCAACACGCTTCGCGATGCACAGAATTTATGCTAATCGCATAAATTCGCGCGGTATGTCTCGGGTTTTCTGTGACCTTCGCTCACAAAAAACACCTCGCGGGATATTACCAGTGAACAGTAACCCTGATATCTCTTTATAAAACCATGTACTGCTGTTTTTTCTGTTTTCTCAGATCGCCCAGAATGCAATATTCACATTCTTTCCTGCATTCTGCAGATGCTCCACAAGTTCTTCTGCTGCCTGTTCTTTCCTTTTTTCTGTGATTCCCAGTTCCACGTTACTCTTATTGATAGCACCACCAAAGTAGAAATTAATATCCGTTGCCTGCTCAAACAGCATCACACTAAGCAATGCTGCCGCATCTTTTTTTCGTTTCAGCCTGTTAAAGGACAGCCTGTCCTCCATCCATTCTTCACAATATTCAAGCAAATGCTCAATCGTAAGAAATCCCTCTGTCACCAGCTCTGTACCTTCCAGCTTATAATAGGCAGGAACGTCTCCGCAGGCAGTTTCACTAAGAGAGATCAGCTCTTTATCCAGATATCTGGCAGCACACTGTGCAGTAGTTCCGCCGCAGATTACATGATATCCCTCTGAATCGAAAAAGGACTTCAGATATCGCTCATCATGCTCCTCCTTACTTGGCGGGCCGATCATAAGGTTTACCACCTGTTTATGCCGCATCCGCAGGACAATGGCTGTAATATCATCATCCGTTTCATTCAGATTCAGATCCAGGCTGGCCTCTGCCAGATAGCCTGCCATCTCCTGTGCGCTCATCCCTTTATGGTACTTTGCCCTGCAGAAAGCCATTACATCATCTCTTCCCCAGCCGCCGTTGGTAGTTTTTCCCATTCCCGCATTGGTGACACCGTCGGACATAATGATCAGCATATCCTCATCTTTCAGTTCAAAACAGCTTTTATGGATTTCCTTCTCTTCGATCATACTTGTCTCCACCGGATAATCAAAGAGTCTGCCATCCCGGATCAGAATTGCATCCGGATTATCAAACTGATAAAGGCTTACCTGTTTCCCCTGAAAATTCAGCACTGTAAAAGTGGCATATGCCAGATTTCTCACACTGCACACAGGAAGCGTTTTTGCCACTGCACGCACTGCCTCATCCAGTTCCACCTGATTAATGATCATGGTACTGAGCATGGTCGCAGTCAGCGTGGAAAGGATATTCGCCTTTACTCCGCTCCCAAGTCCGTCAGAAAGCACCAGAACATGGTCTTTATCATTTTCTTCAATCTTATAGCAGTCCCCACAGAGAAATTCTTTCTTTTTATTCAGGCTCACATGTCCAAAATCCATGCATAAGCCGTCAAATTCCACATTCAGTCCATGATGCTTATTTCTTTTCATTCTCTTCTTCACTCTCCAGAAGTATGGTATTTTTCAGTTTTTCTACTGCCACTTTGGTGTCTGCAGCAGTTTCTCCAAGAAGTCCGGCGATCTGCTGCACGATCTTCAGCTGTTCTTCTACCAGCTTATCTGCCATACGCGCAGCTTCAATCTGGGCATTATGAATCTGATCTTTATGCTTCCGCTCCTTTGTAATATCCTTCATAATGCAGAGAATCATTTTATTTTCTTTATCATTCGTCATTACGCGATCCAGATAACATTTCTGATCCTCCAGATAAATCTCATCCTGCATCAGATTCCGTTCAAAAGCCAGTATACTCGCCAGACTGTAATCATCCATGATCTCCGATACCGGTTTCCCGATCAGGCGCCGCTTTTTCGGCATATTGAACAATTTGGACGCCGCCTCATTCATCTGAATAATCTTCAGATTATAATCCACAGTTACCAGAAGTCCGGGCATGGCATTAAAGACTTTATTGGAGTAACTTTCCTGTTTTGCCCGCATATATGGAATACACATGGCAACCTCAGCCTTATTCTGGATAATGGCAATTGCCTTTTCCCTGCATGTGTTGTATCCGCAGGCACCGCAGTTTAATTCATCCTTTGGAGAAAATTTTCCCATTTCCGCCAGAGCATCCCTGATTTCTTCCTCTGAGACCTCTTCCTGTTCCTGTGCAGAACAGTAACCGAAATTCTTTCTCAGTTCAAATCCCGGAAGTTCATAGTCTCCCTGCTCTCTGTGAAAATCTTTTCCAAAGGCTGCATTCTTCACTGCCAGAACATCTGCCAGATAATGTCCCTTCTTCATCTGGAAAGAAGGACCTGCCACACAGCCGCCGCTGCATGCATACATCTCAAGAAAGCAATTTTCAAAATCCTCCGGATGAAGTTCTTCCAGAACCTCCCTGCACTGCTCCATCCCACTTACAGAAAGCCTGCGGATTCCCTTTACAGCCCCAAGCAGGTCTGTTAAACCATCCGCAATGGCGATTTCTCTGGAACGGTAGGCAATCTGCTCAGGTTCTTTCTCAGTTATGGAAATCCCTTCTTTTTTCATCCATTGCACCAGTTCTTCCAATGTGATCACATAATCCACTTCATTTCCTGAGTCTCTTAACTCTGACATAGCTGAAATACAGGGACTTACATAGGCAATCTCTGCCTTCGGATATTTTTTTTTCAGATAACTGGCATGAAACTGCATCATAGAGGCAGACTGTACCAGATTTCCCAGAAGATGCGGATAGTGTTTCTTGACAAGCTGTACGATTACAGGGCAGGCAGAAGAAATCATTATTCCCGGCTCTTTCTGTTCCGCAAAAAGTGCTCTGTACTGCGAAATCATCAGGCTTGCACCTTCTGCTGCATCCGCTGCATCTGCAAATCCCAGCTTCTTCATCGCTTCCCTTATTCCATTGATACCGGTTACCCCAAAACGTGCCAGATATGCTGGATGAAGAGAGGCTATAACCTGCGTCTTATTCTCCATTGCATTGCAGATTGCAGGAATCATATTCTGCTCTTCCTTGGCATCCTGCGGGCAGACAAGGATACAATTCTCACAGTAAATACACTGACTTTCTATGATCCTGGCCTGATGATCATGAACACGTATCGCCTTGACCGGGCAGTTCCGGACACATTTGTAACAATTTTTACAACTGACTTTTTTAAACTGAAGGATTGACTGAAATCTCTGCATGCCTCGTACTCCTTATTATGTAACACTATATTTTTCACAAAAAATTATCTGTAACCGTTCCGTATTTTCACAGAATGATGTACTGCCGAATGATTATTTTTGCCTTTCCATAAAGGAATATGGAGCTGCCGCAAGGACAGCAGATCCATGTGCGACAGCCCCATATAATATTTACGATATCAGATCCGGAACTTTGTCTCCGATATTGTTTTATGCTTTCTCAATCTTAATTGCGCATACCTTATATTCAGGAATTCTTGCGTATTTGTCAAGTGCGGCGTTGGTCAGCCAGTTTGCATTTCCATCCGGGAAGTGGAATGGCATCCAGCTCTCACCCGGTGAGGTCTTTGTACCTACACGAGCGGTAGATTCAATGGATCCTCGTCTGGAAGAAACTCTGACTTTATCACCGTTTTTGATACCCAGCTTATCGGCATCTACGATGTTCATTTCGATAAATGACTTACCTTCGATCTCCATAAGCTCAGGTGTCTTTCCTGTCATGGCTCTTGTTGTGTAATGATACAGAATACGTCCTGTCATGAGGATGATTGGATATTCCTCATCCGGAAGCTCTGCTGACGGTACATATTTTGCAGGATAGAACCAGCCAAGACCGCGGGAGAATTTACCAACATGCATGATCGGTGTTCCCGGATGATCCTTGGAGGTACATGGCCACTGAAGTCCCTGTCCATGAACTTCTTCACTGTCAAGACGTTCATGGCTGATACCTGCAAAGCTCGGTGTCAGGGATGCGATCTCATCCATGATCTGAGCAGAAGTCAGATGTGGCTGCGGATATCCCATGCGGTTCATCAGATCAATAATAATATCTGTATCCAGTCTCATCTCTCCAGGTACTGTGACAGCCTTGCGGACTCTCTGTACGCGGCGCTCTGTATTGGTAAATGTACCCTCTTTCTCTGCATAGCTTACACCAGGAAGGATAACATCTGCATACTGAGCTGTCTCTGTCATGAAAAGTTCCTGAAGTACAAAGAAATCAAGACTCTTTAATGCTTTGATAATGTGTGTGGTATCCGGATCAGTAACTACCGGATCCTCTCCATAGATATACAGACCTTTGATCTCGCCTGTGATTGCTTTCGGGAATACATCAGTTGCATGAGTTCCTATATTCGGATCAAGTTTTACACCCCATGCTTTCTCGAATTTCTCACGAACTGCAGGATCAGTAACCTTCTGATATCCGGGATATACATTCGGCTGAGCGCCCATATCGCAGGCACCCTGTACGTTATTCTGTCCACGAAGCGGGTTAACACCACAGCCTTCACGTCCAAGCTTGCCAACCATCATTGCCATATTGGACATGGACATAACGCCCTCTGTACCTGTGGAATGTTCGGTTACACCAAGGCAGTAGATGATTGGAGCGCGGTCTGCTTTTGCATACATGATCGCTGCTTTTCTCAGATCGTCTGCGTCAATGTGGCAGATTTCAGCTACCTTCTCAGGTGTGTAATCTTTTACGATTTCCTTTAATTCTTCAAAACCTTCGGTACGCTCTGCAATGAACTTGTCATCCTGAAGACCTTCAGAAAGGATCACATTCATGATGCCGTTTGCAAAAGCAACATTTGTACCAGGTTTCAGTTTCAGATGGATATCTGCTTTCTTAGCCAGACCAATATCACGAGGATCAACTACGATCAGCTTACAGCCTCTCTTGATAGCCTGACGGATCTGCATGCCGACTACAGGATGTGCTTCCTCAGGGTTGGAACCAACCAGCATGATCAGATCTGCATTCTTTGTGATATCCTCAATTGGGTTTGTCATGGCACCTGAGCCAAGAGTCATCGCAAGACCTGCTACAGATGCGGAATGACATACACGTGCACAGTTATCTGTATTGTTGGTGCCGAAGCAGCAGCGAACCATCTTCTGTACCATGTAAATATCTTCATTGGGTGATCTGGAACATGCAAAGCCTGCAAGAGAATCAGAGCCGTACTGTTTCTTGATCTCCATAAATTTGGAAGCAACAAGATCCAGCGCCTCATCCCATGTTGCACGTTCGAATTCACCTGTCTCTTTATTCTTGATCAGCGGATATTTAATACGCTCCGGTGACTGTACGAAATCGAAACATCCGCTGCGTCCCTTAACACAGAGCAGCCCTTTGTTGGACGGTCCGTTTACAGCTTCTGTATCTACGATCTTTCCGTCTTTTACAAGGAGATAATACTGGCAGCCTGTTGCACAGTGAGGACAGGTAGTCAGAACCTTCTTGTCAATCTGGTACGGACGGTATTTCTTTCTGCGTTTCATGGTCAGTGCACCTGTCGGACAGGCCTGTACACAGTTACCGCAGGATTCACAGATACCTTCGTTCCATTTATGTTTGTAATGTGCACCGATCACTGACTGGAAACCACGATTCATAGTGTCGATGGCACCTCTTCCCACAATCTCCTTACATGTATTCACGCAGCGATGGCAGAGAATACACAGGCTTGGATCATAGGTAAAGAATTTATTGGTATCATCTATCGGCATATCCTTCATTTCACCAGGATAGCTTGTCTCAGTCACACCATATTCAAAACAGTAGTCCTGTAATTTACAGTCACCGTTTGCCTCACAGGAGAAGCAGTGTACACGATGATCAGAAAGAAGGAGGTCAAGGGTATCTTTACGATATGCAACTACCTTCTCTGACATTGTCTGTACTTCATCACCCTCTGAGCAGCGAAGTGTACATGCCGTATCAAATTTGGTTCTTCCATTGTTTGTTACTTCTACCACGCACAAACGACAGGAACCATCCGGCAATACATCTTCCAGATAGCAGAGTGTAGGAATCTCCACTCCGATCTGTCTGGCAGCCTGCAGAATGGTCGTACCTTTTTCCACTTCTACAGGAATTCCATCTATTGTCAAATGAATCATCTTTTCACCCTCCTTAATTCACAGAAATTGCGCCGAATACACAATTTTCCAGACACGTTCCGCACTTAATACACTTGGAGGTATCAATGCTGTGAGGCTCTTTCTTATTGCCTGTGATCGCACCAACCGGACAGTTTCTCGCACACTTGGTACATCCTTTACATTTCTCAGGATCGATCACATAAGAACGCATTGCCTTACATACATGAGCCGCGCACTTTTTATCAACAATATGCTCTACATATTCATCTCTGAAGTTTCTTAATGTGGAAAGTACAGGAAGCGGTGCACTCTTTCCAAGTCCGCAGAGTGAACGGTCCTTGATAAAGTTTCCAAGATGCTCCAGTTTATCCAGATCCTCTACTTCACCCTTTCCGTCTACGATCCTCTCAAGGATTTCAAGCATACGCTTGGTGCCGATACGGCAGGGACCACATTTACCGCAGGATTCTCTCTGGGTGAAGCCCATAAAGAAACGTGCAACCTCTACCATACAGGTATGTTCATCCATAACTACCAGACCACCGGAACCGACAATCGCACCGTATTTCTTAACAGAGTCGAAATCAAGGGGTACATCCAGATGTTCTTCTGTCAGACATCCACCGGATGGTCCGCCGATCTGAACAGCTTTAAACGCAGCACCGGATTTCAGTCCTCCGCCGATATCAAAGATGATTTCCCTTAAAGTTGTTCCCATCGGAACCTCGATCAGACCTGTATTCTCAATGGATCCTGTCAGTGAGAAGGTTTTTGTTCCAGGTGATCCCTCTGTACCGATACTTCTGTACCAATCTGCACCTTTGAGAATGATCTCCGGAATATTTGCATAAGTTTCTACGTTATTCAGAACAGTAGGTTTCGCCCATAATCCCTGTTCAACTGTACGGGGCGGTTTTACACGGGGCATACCTCTGTTTCCTTCGATAGATGCAGTCAGGGCAGAACCTTCACCACATACGAAAGCACCTGCACCACGGTTGATATGCATATGGAAGGAGAATCCTGTTCCAAGGATGTCATCACCTAACAGTCCCACTTCTTCCAGAACTGCGATAGCGTGTTTCAGTCGTGCTACAGACTGAGGATACTCCGCACGTACATAAATATAACCATGCTGTGCTCTTACTGCGTAAGCTGCAAGCATCATACCCTCGATCAGACGGTAAGGATCACCTTCCATTACAGAACCATCCATAAATGCTCCCGGGTCACCCTCATCACCGTTACAAACCACATAATGAACAGGATCAGCCTGGCGTGCTACCTGAATCCATTTCTTACCTGCCGGGAAGCCGCCGCCGCCACGTCCACGGATACCGGATTTATCAACCTGATCAATAACCAGATCCGGATCCATCTCAAACATTGCTTTCTCCAGAGCCTGGAAACCGCCGCTTGCTATATACTCATTCAGAGATTCTGCATCAAACTTACCACAGTTCTTCAAAACAATACGGGTCTGTTTCGCGATAAACGGAATATCTTCCGGTCCGCGGCTTACTTTACCGCCTTTCTGATAAAGCAGTCTCTCGATAGTCTCATTACCCTGAACACTCTTCTCAAAAATCTCCTGGCAGTCTTCGATCTGAACCTTCGTATACTGGATCACATCGTCGCCTTTCTGGATACGAACAAGTGGTCCAAGCTCACAGACACCCTGACATCCTGTTTTCTTTATACCTACATGTGCATCTTTGTCATGAGGTCCAAACTCAATGGTAACTCCCGGAGCATCTTTGGCAATCTCCATGAATTTCTCATAGATTTTCTGAGAACCGGTTGCCACACATCCGGTACCTGAACAGACAAGAATACGACAGTCATAAGAATTAAGTTCTTTCACAGCTTCTTCTCTGATCTGCTCCAATACTTCCTTATTCTGGATCATCCCTGTTCGCCCCCTCTCAGTTTATCGATCAGCTCATCTGCCTTCTCCGGAGTCATTCTCGGATATACCTCTTCATTGACCATCATAGTCGGTGCAAGTCCGCAGGCACCAAGACAGGAAACTGTTTCCACAGTAAACATCATATCGTCTGTCGTCTTCTTTGTCTTTGACAGCCCCAGTTTCTTATAAAGTTCCTCCAGAACCGGTATTGATTTTCTTACATGACAGGCTGTTCCGTCACAGACCTTGATCACATATTTACCTTTCGCATCAAATGAGAAATTCTCATAAAATGTGGCAACACTGAACGCTTTCGCTTCTGTCACACCGATCTGCTCCGCAACATATGTAAGCAATTCTTCCGGAAGATATCTGTACACCCCCTGAATATCCTGCATGATCGGAATCAGTGATGCCGGCTTTTTACCATAGAAAGCAATGATCTCATCCGCTTTCTGATAAAATGACTGATCTAGCATTTCGCACCCTCCTTATACCTGTTTTTTCTCTTTTTATTGCACTCTTTACATATTGTAACGTTAATTATATGCCTTTTTCGTCATTTTCACAAGCGCATTTATAGAAATTTTCTAATTTTTTATCATTTTCCTCTATAGATGTTTGTTTTGTTTGTCTAATTTTTATCAGCTTTGTTCAATACTAAACCATCTCAGATGTAAACCAAACTAAACTGAATCAAACTGAACTGCCACTCTTTCTCTAGAGCGTGTCTGAAAAAGGCTTTCTGCAAGATGTGCATCACAATCAGTCCTAACAAAAAACAGACCGCATTTTATGATCTTTGTTTCATAAAATGCGGTCTGTCTGTTTCACACGTTCTTTTATTGAGCCTGGAAATAATATCCAACGCCCCATTTGGTGTGTACATATTTCGGTTCACTTGGATTGGTTTCAATCTTCTCACGGAGACGGCGGATATGTACATCCACAGTACGTACATCACCCGGATACTCATATCCCCATACAATGTTCAGCAGGTTCTCACGACTGTATACTTTATTTGGATTAAATACCAGAAGCTCCAGTACATCAAATTCCTTTGCTGTCAGATTAATCTCTTTACCTGCAATAAATACACGTCTGCCTTCACAGTCCATACGAAGATCGCCCACCTGAATGCTCTTTGCCTTTTCTTTCTCCTCGTGGTCGCTTCCCGCACGGCGCATGATCGCTTTGATACGTGCCTTAACTTCCAGGATATTGAACGGTTTGGTGATATAATCATCCGCACCATATTCAAGACCAAGGATCTTATCCATATCCTCACCCTTAGCTGTCAGCATCACGATCGGCACATTGGAAAATTCGCGGATCTGCTGGCATACTTCCAGCCCGTCCATCTTCGGCAGCATCAGATCCAGAAGGATAATATCATATTTTTTATCTTTTGCTTTCTCTACTGCCTCTTCTCCATCATAAGCGCAGTCTACCTCCATACCATCCTGTTCCAGACTAAAACGGATTCCTTTTACGATCAGTTTCTCATCATCTACTACCAAAACTTTCCTGCTCATTCGGTTCTCCTTATCCTACTACTATCTCATCTTTTATCTTTGCAAAAGTACCTTCTTTGATACCCTGTACATTCATAATATCCTCTATCGCAGCAAATGGCCCGTTCTCTTCTCTGTAGGCAATGATCGCCTGCGCACGTGTTGCACCGATCCCCGTCAGCGTAGTAAGCTGAGCTTCATCTGCTGTATTTATGTTGATCCTGTTATCCTGCTGAACCTGAGCGGTCATCCCTGTATTCTGTCCTGTCCCGGCACTTCCATTCATCTGTCCATCTGATGCTCCGGCCATCTCTGCAGGATCCAGCCCCTGCCGCTCCATCTCTTCCTGTGTGAGAATATAAAGCTGCTGTCCATCTGTCAGAACTCCAGCACGGTTTACACAGGTTAGAGCTGCCTCGGGAAGATATCCTCCCGCCGCCTCAATCGCCTGAAACACCCGGCTCCCGGCTGCCAGCTGAAAAACTCCCGGATTCGCAACTGCTCCGCAGACATCAACATAGATCATCTCTGGCTGTGTTTCCCCGGCTGAATTTATCTCCGTCCCATTACCTGCATCTGAACCATCTGATTCTGCCTGTTTTTTCCGGGACTCTGCAGAACTGCCATCATCATTCTGTCGGTCATCTGTATCTTTCTTCGACTTCTGTCCTGATGTTTTCTCTTCTGATGACTCCGCATCCACCTCTGCCTTTGCTTCCTGCAATCCATCTATCAGAAACTGTGCCTCTCTGCTCTTACAACCTGTCAGTCCTGTAAGAAACAAAGTTCCACATAATATCAGTGTCACAGTATAACAACATCTGTTTTTTATTTTTATCATAAGGGTCCTCCTCTTATTTCTCAGAGTAAGAGTCCCCCTGTCCATAATGCCACCCTTATTGTAACGAAATCTTAATGATTTTACAATAGTAAACTCTTATTTTTGCCACTTAAATATAACAATTCCGAAAATCGCAATCAGCAATCCAAGAATTTTGCGCCATTCAAATGGCTCTTTGTCTACTCCAAACAACCCGGCCAATTCAATTACATAAGCAACTGCCAGCTGCGAAATAACAATCAGCATTGCTGCCTTTGCCGGTCCAAGTGCTCCCATGCTCTGGATTACTGTAATTGTAATAAACGCTCCGATTACACCACCAAGGAGTGTATATTTATTGTCCACCTGCCAAAGTGCAGCCACACTTTCCCGTCCTGTGAAAAGCCAGGCCAAAATACAGACTGCAAAAGCTGACAGCTGCACCCAGCCGGTCGATACCCAAAGGCTGGTCTGCTTTGTCACTTCCGTATTAAAAACACCCTGAATACTCATCAACGCCCCTGAAATCAATGCCACTATAAATCCCCACATAAATCTGCCCTCCTGGATAATATGATCATTCTGCTTACTCCGGTAATCATTTTTATGTCGAAAAGAGGCACCGCTGTTTAGCAGTACCTCTTTTATTCTTTATTATTAGTTTATTCATTCTGCGCAAAATCATGCACACAGTATAAATCCTGTTTTTATTTTTCTTTCATATAATCCATACAATTTTCCGCATTCCATGCATATCCATCCTGCTTCGCCTGTGTATAGCGGATATTTTCCCATAAGAAAAAGATACATACCAAGATACCCGTCTTCGGAATCAGCCTTTTCTTTATAAATAAGTTTCCCACTCTCTTTCCTGTAGATTCCCATTTTCCCATCTGTTTCCAGCAAAATCCCGGTATGCCAGTCCAGATATCTGCCAACAGCTTTTTTCTCTGTTTCAGTCATGGGGCAATTCTTTATTTCTGGCCTCACTCATTCTTCTGTAAATCTCCGGCTCTGTAAGAAGCCTCCTGCATTCTCTGTAAATATCCTCCATCTTCGTGCCTGCAAGCTTTAAGGTTCCGGCTTCCACACCTTCCGGACGTTCTGTTGTATCTCTCATGACCAGTACAGGTTTTCCCAGTGCAGGAGCTTCTTCCTGGATTCCGCCACTGTCTGTCATGATCAGATAACTGGCTTTCATCAGATTATGGAATTCTACCACATCCAACGGTTCGATCAGATGTATTCTCTCACATCCACCGAATTCCTCATCTGCGATTTTCTGACCTGCGGATTCAAATGTACAGGATAAATAACCTTCACATCTGTAAATTCCTCCACGATCCTGCGTATAGCCCGGAACATATCACGCATGGGTTCTCCCAGATTCTCCCTTCTGTGTGCTGTCACAGCAATCAGTCTGCTGCCTTTTGCCCATTCTATCTCCGGATGATAAAAATCATTTCTCACCGTATAGTGCAAAGCATCAATTCCTGTATTTCCTGTGATAAAAATCTGCGCAATAGCCTTGGCAGGCCATTGCGCAGCAATTTGGTGCAATCCAATTTATAACATTTCACTTCCAGAACAAAAAATTATTTTCTAATAGTAATTTCATCAAAAACACTCATATCCGTGGTACGCACAGTTTTGATTGTAAGTGTCTTTCCCTGTATTGTAATAGCAGAAATCAGAGGTGTTTTTTCTGTTTCTCCATCATAAAAGGCAATATAGCCTTTTTTTCCACTCTCCTTCTCATAAAACTTGCTTCCAGTAGAAGATGTTCCGGACAGATATAGCGTTTCCCCCTGTTTTTTTAGTCCGGACGCATTTCCGGTGGACTTCATTCCTTTCATTAGGTATGTTCTCGCATACAGATGATCATGACCGGACAATACAAGGTCTACGTCCAATTCAGAAAATGCTTCGTTATACACTTTTCGGAGATTCAGTATTTTTTCCTCATCTGAATGCGGTCCTGCGCTAAACATTGAATAATGCATAGTAACAATAATCCATTCCGGATTTGTATTTTGAATCGCCTTTTTTAAATATTCTATCTGAGTTGCGTAACTGCCGCTGTTTGAATTCAATGCGAAAAACAGAACTCCGTCACGGGCAAAATAGTAGTTCGCATCATCCCATACACCTGGAGGCATAAACTGCTCTTCATAAATCTCCTTTACGGTGTCATGATTCCCTTTGTTTACCGCCACTGGTATATTTTTCAGTTCATCCGGACTTCTAAATTCATAGTATTCTTCTATTGCTATATCCGTTTTCGAACTGTCACTTTGGTCGCCTGCCGATATCAGAAATTCTGCATTCGGCAGAATGTGCTTTCCCACCTCCAGCGTCCTCTTCCACGCTTCTCCATCCTGCTGTACGCTTTCGCCGGCACCAATCTGGGGATCTCCGACAAATAAAAACTTTACTCCCTCTCCCTGTTTTGCAGTCGTAAAATTAAAAACTTCTGAATGTGCACCATTTTTTCTGTTACATAATCGATAGCTGTAAGTTTCACCAGCTCGAAGATTCAATAATCTTGCCTTATAACAATACTGCCCTTCTATCTCAACTCGTTCCATTTCCAACTCTGTATAATTGTAGAAGTCATCTACTTTTCTACAGTATTGTACATTATAACCTCCTTTTTGAGGCGTAAGCCAATTAACCAGCATCTGGTTGTTTGTATCACCCGGCTGAAGGATAAGACCATCGGCATCCAATGTTTCCACTTCATTCCATTCCGGCGTTCCTTTAAACTCCTTAAAGTCAAAATAGACATCAGAGCTGTCTTCATGTATCTGATGAACCTCAACTGCAATGCAGTTTGTTCCGTTTTTTAGTGCAGTAGTATTTTCTACTGAAAAAACCCTGTTCCAAGATGTTTCTACTCCCTCTTTCGCTCCATACCCGGTTCCTGGGTCATAACCTTCTGTCGGTTCATTATCTTTGTATATTTCTTTTCCATTCAGATATATGATTACAGAATCATCAAACTGTATTTCTCCTGAAAGCTGAAATATCTCTCTGGCATCGTCCACCTCAAATTCTGTTCTAAAATAATATACTGGCAAAGCCTTCTTTTTAGCAGAATAATAGTTCAGCAGATTCGAGGGATATTTTCCTCCCACACGATCATTCAGTTCTCCATAATAACTCCCAAAACTTCCCTTGGCCTCTTTCCAGTCTTCTGTCAGATATCCAGCTTCGTTCCAGCGTTTTCCGTTGCTATCAATCGACGGTTCTCCTTCCGTATCCTTATACTGCCAATATGTTATACCGGTTTCTACATAATGAAATTTTTCATCTCCTTGAATTTCCAATAGTTCATCTTCAAGTATATTTTCATCAGCATAACGGTTCTGAACGAAAGCAATACCCATTACTGCCACCAAAATAAAAAACGCAAAAGTTGTTCCTACTGCCAGTTTAAATTTCTCGTATTTCTTGTTCATACCGTGTCCTTCATTTCCATCTTTCATATAACCTTCTCCACCGATATCATACTATTCTCTATTAAGCTTCTTTCTTTCAAGAGTTCCCCATGTATCTTTGTATTTCCGATACCCGATCAGCGCGTTCATCCTCACAATCATAAGAATAAATCGCAGTCCTATCAGTTCAAATCCACTTAAAAGTATAGCTTTCAACACATCCTTCCATGATATGCGCATTTTTCTCATATACAGTCGACTGAAAAATGATATAAGCGTAAGAATGCACCCAAATGCTGCATATACCAAAAAAAACAATATCATAAAAGGTTCGTTAACCAGATTTACCACATATGAAAGGATAATCGTCAGTATTCCAAAGACTTCAATATACGGCGAAAGCAGTTCATAAATCCAAAAATATAGAAACGAAACCGCCCCTAAAAGTCCGTACTCTTTTTTCCCTACTGCATTTTTATACTTTGTCAGACTTTCAAAAAGCCCGATATGCCATCGTCTCCTTTGTTTTATCAAATCTTTGAGATTTCTCGGTACCTGGCTCCAGCAGATTGCGTCTGGCGCATACTGTATAGAATAATCAATATGATTTGATCTGCAGAAAACATGAAGCTTCACAACAAGTTCCATATCCTCTCCCATTGTGGAATCGTCATATCCACCTGCAAGAAGAACTGTTTCTTTTTTAAATATGCCAAATGCCCCTGATATAATCAGGTTTCCGTTATAGCGGTTCATAAAGATTCTGGAAGCAAGAAACGAACGCTCATATTCAAGCACCTGCATTGCTACGATCAACTTTTTAGGCATACTATAGTCACTTACTTCGCCTTTTACTAATCGGATACCATTAGATACAGCAATCTGCCCGCCACAGGCTACTACTTTATCATCTTCCAGTATCGGTTTTGCGATTTCATAAAGAGAATTACGTTGCAACATCGAATCCGCATCCATACAAATAAAATATGGATAATTTGATATATTAATTCCCATATTCAGGCTGTCTGCCTTACCTCCATTTTCTTTTTGAACCAAAGTAATGGAAATCCCATTATAGACTGTTTCATAAATTGCCTGCTCCTTCTTGCAGTGAACTCTTTTTCTGATGGGCCTATTTATTCTTTTCATGTGGAAAGAATCCACCAGATATTCTACTGTTCGATCTGTTGATCCATCATCTACAACGATAATTTCATAAAGTTTATAATCCTGTTCCAAAAGTGAAAAAACCGTATCTACAACTGTCATTTCTTCGTTGTGTGCAGGAACAATTATACTGATGGGAATATAAAAATCATGACGGAGTGTTCCTTTCATCTTTTCGTCCATTCGTTTCTCGTAAAGTTCCGATGCTCCTACAACAACTGACAAAAAAAGGAAAGTGCTATAACCAATCAAATAAATAACAAAAAAAACGTCAACAAAAAACAAAAATAGTTTAATCGCATCCATCATCTGTACTTTCCTCCGTTCCCATAAATTTATATGCCATCATTTCTTTTGCATATATATCTTTTTCGTTCTGTATGAGCTTTCCTTTTTGTTCGTGATCAATTAATTTTCCAAGAGACTGAGCACTATTATAGCGAATATACCAGTTTCGACTTTCACAGCCTTTTTTCAACGCGTCTATAGTCCTTTTCCCTGGATACGATTCAAGGGCCAGTGCACTAAGCGCAGCATATTCCCAATCTGATTCACGCCACTCCTCAACCAGACAGCACAGATATTCCCACGCCTTGTCATACTTATACTTTCGAAAATAACGAATTACTGCCAGTCGAAGCTCTCTGTCATTTTCTTCATCTTTAAGAACAATAAGTAGTCGTTCGGTAAAGTTTCCGGATATCATTCGGAAAAAGTTTACAAAACATATTTTGTAATATGTTGAATAATGAGTCCAGTTTTTCCATAATTCTTCAGCCAGCAATTCCCTGTCTCCTTGAAAAGAAAGCAAGCCATCTGTTACCATTTTTGAGCTGTGTTCTATCCGCATTCTAGTCAAAATATGATATGCTTTTATCACGTGTTCAGGCTGTCCGCCAGCATACAAGGCATAGAGTGCATTTTCGCGGCAGTAGATAGAATGATCCGATACAAGCCATTCCATCTGAAGTGCAAACGGGTCTCTGGCTCCCGGACCACACAGATGATGCTGCTCTATGATGTATGCCATAAGTGCTTTCTCCATGCCTCTTTTTTTCATATAAGCACTACTGAGCTTATAGAACAGATCTCTGTTATTTCTGACCCATTTTTCTATATCTTCCTGTTTTCCCTTCGCTTCCAGTTCTTCTACTGCCTGTTGGAATAAAATAAGTCCAGAGCTTTTGCTCAATTTTCTAGTCCAGAATTTTTCTTCTTTTTGGGATATCTTTTCGACTCCTGATGTTTCAAGCATTTCACAAAGTTTGTTCATATACTTTCTTACCATTTCAGGATCTCTTTTTCTCTTAAAAAAGTCTCTGGCGAAATAAACCAAATTAAACAATAAAAGACATATACATATGGCCATATATAAATAAATTAACAAATTTACTTGAAATACCATGAAAACTATCGCCCTTTCATATATTAACCACCCTTTAGGATTTAATCCTTATCCTTCCACAATTCCTGCAGATCGTAATATCCTTGTTTTAATCGTTCATGCCATGTGGGATTTGTGCCCCATCCTTTCAATTCAACCGTTCCCATTTTAATAGGAAACTGCACATTTGCATCTGTCCCTACACCGGCATACATCTCTGAAATTTCTATTCCTTCTATTCCATAATTTTCATAGTAATCATCATGGATCACCATCTCCGAAGGATTATAGAAGTTCAACAAAGACCATGGTAATCTGATCTCAATCTCATCCCCATTTACAATAAAATCAGATAATGAGTTGAAATCCGCCGAATCCGGATTCCCATTTCCATACGTAAGTGTTCCTGTATCAAAAGTTTCTGCACTTTCAAACCCTTCAGGGGTGATTTCAAAACTTGGATCATTTGCAACCTGCAGCATCAGATGTATCGGAACAAATTTTCCAGTATCTTTTTCAGGGACATTTAGATATGCGTCTTCACCATAAACTCTCTGAGAATACATCGCTCTTAGCGCTTCATATCTTTCCTGTACAAGAATTTTGGTATCCTCCCGCCCCGAAATAATCAGTACAAAATCCGCCTCTTGTTCAAATAGCGGCGCTATACCGTCGCATGCTGTGCTTCCTGATTTTGGTGTCGTATCAATCGGAACATAAAGTGTTTCATTTCCAAAGTGAAAATCATCTTTGTGAACTCTGAAATAAACATATTTTTCATCATACTTGCAACTAAGCGACATGGTATCCGTCTCCATCACTATATCTGTTTCTTCCCATTCCGAAACATCTCCGTCAACATAGCAGACACTCTCTACTTCACCCGGATCAAAAGACAGAATACCAAAATACTGTTCATTCGTCTGATAGTCACTCCAGTAACACGTCTTTGTCAAATCCGTATAAGCCATAGTGTTCCACGTTCGCTTGAACCATTCATCCTGCCAAGTAAACGCTACAGATCCTGCGCACCCTGATGCCATGATATCCTTGTAGCACTGTACTAGTGCTTTTCCTTGTTCCTCCTCGCTCATCCCACCTTGTGAACGCCCTGTATTTCGATCCGACTGCGCTCTTCCTCTCGATGAAGGAACTCCATATTCCGAGATAATAACCGGCATGGTATGATGTGCGTTTATTGCAGTCAGATATGCCCTATATGAGTTAAACGTCCCGTCTTCGTCTGTAAATTCTTCTCTGCTTTCAATCTTCATTCCCAGAACATCCATGAATCCGAGATAATCCGGGAAATACGGATAGATATGGTAAGACGCAAACTGTCCTGATAGAAACTCATCTGTCGTTTTTATATGCTCTACATCCACCTGTTCAAATTTTCTAAAATACCATTCTACAGTCTGATTCCACTCAAGCGGATCTGTTGTTGGCCAGTTAGAAAAAGCAATCAGACGCTGACTTGAATATTTTTCCGTTTCGTATTCTATAATTTTATCCCCTACCTGCGCAAGCATTGTTTCAAAAGGCGTTGCTTCTTCTGTCGTGCGCATATATTTCCCCTCATACGAATCCCTTTCCTCCTGCATATGATCCGTAAAAGCAACTGTTGTATCTTCCCACTCCACACCTAGGATATATCCCAACACCCATGGAGAAATATCTTTTGTATAACTCCCGCTCCCAAGATCTTCTCCTAGTGAAAACCTCTTATTTCCATGTATCATATCCACCAGAATCCTGGAATCCCTCAGAAACTCATTAAGAAAATCTTTGCTGTAAGCATCTCTGTGTGAGTAAAGAACATAATCATCGATCCATACTCCATGGATAATATAAAGTGGATCGGGATTATCATGATTAAATTCCCAGACAGCATCATAAAAATCATCCTGTAACAGGGTGTACACCCTCACACAGTTGGCTCCCATATCCTTAATCATCCGGAACCATCTCAGATAGGTTTCCTTATCAATAGCATAATCCGTGGCAAAATGACCTGGAATTCCCACTCCCATATCAACACCGCGTATTTCAAATGGTTCCATTCCGTTCCCAGTATCTACAAGAATCTCCTTGTCTGAAACTGTTGTAAACGTTTTAACCTCTTTATTCATGTTAAAACTAAGGGTACTCCCTATCCTGTCAGAAACAAACATCCAGCAGGTCACCGCTATAATGACTGCTGTACATGCTATAATAAACTTTTTCATATGTATCTCCTGTAATCTTAAACAGCTCATCTTTTTCCGTTAAAACTGATCAGTGGTTAAATTTTTTAACGGCAGATTCATGACAGTATTGTTTTAATACCTCAATATTCTCATCCAACCACTCCAACCTCCCGATCAGCTCATCCGTCATCTGACCCACAGCCTCCTCGTAGCTTTCCGGATTTCTTTCATCTGGATGAAGCTTGTTTCGACTGTCGAGATTCTCGGAATTAAAGCTATATCCCCATACAGCATAATTCCGGTCCACAGCTTCTCCCTGATATTCCGTTACATCCTGTATATACTGCAAAATATTTTCATTGCTTAATATTCCCTGTCGGAATTCCCTATATCTATCAATAATTAAATTGATATAGTTCTCATCTTTTATCATCATCCAGAACCATGGTGCCTGTACAGAAACAAACTGTCGTATATGAAAGTCATCTTCGTTGTCCGTACTTATATTGCCGAGATCATTGTTAAAATCCCATACACATGGCTTGATTTTTCCATTTACATCTTTATAAAAATAAGTAGACAGATTCCCCGTATCATGCTGAAGAAATACTTCTGCAATAATAAAATAGTCAGCAAATTCTTCAATATCGACATAATTATTAAATCCATAAGCAAGCGTATCGTAATCATAAGAATATAACGCTTTTTCAAATTTGCTAAGATCTTTTTCAATGTAGTCCTTGATTGCAGGTGTAATCTGCTCTTCTCCCGGATAAACAAGATCAAAAAATGAATCTTTTCTAAGTACAGATACATATTTTGTAAAATTATTCAGTGCAGATACCGGAAGACTTGTAGCATTATCAATTTCTACAATGTAGCCTGTAACATTTTTCGTTAAGTTTGGGCGCGCTATATCCACTCTTCCTTTACCCCTGCTGATAGTTTCCATCATCACATAAACTCCCTGATACGCCCCGTTCAGAATCACCTCACAAAATCTGACATCTGGTGCAAAATCCATAAGCTCACCAGAAAAATTCATAGCTATATAATTACGCATCAGAGTTTTATCTAAAAATGGGCCGTGGAGTGCCCAGTCATGTGCCGCCTCCATACCCATTATCCTTCTATCCTGCTCAGTACCATCTCCATCTACTGTCGTAACAGCGTAAGATTTTTTATCAAACCATCTCGAGGTATTTCCCCGGACTCTTATTCTTATACTTGTACTAACTGCGGGTTTGTCATTGACCGTATTATATGTATCCAGATTGTCAATAATCTGCATCGTTGCGGCAAGTTCACTTTCTCCTTCTGACGTAGTCGTATATTTTCTATGTGAATATCCTTCTTCATAATATGGCACTCCAGGAATTTCTTCAGAGGTTTCTATTTTAACCACGGGCAAATGCGTTTTTAATTTTTCTATGTCTACTGCCTCGCTGTTATACTGAGATTCTGATATTTGTTCCGCATTTATGGCTTCCTGTACATCCGGGATTGTATCTTCTACTGAAAGATATTCTTTATGTTGATGTGTTCTGTATTTTTTCCCTCCCAGTTCTGTCTGAGTCCAAAACGTACCGATTACTGTAAGTGCTGCTATAATCAGTACCCAATATTTGTTTTTCAAAATATTCCTCCTTTGACTGTTTCAAGAATGACACACTAACACTATTAGTTACTAATATCATCATCCTGAGCAACTACATTCACATATTCCACGTGTTCAATCTCATATAGGCAGTCCGCAATACTCTCTGCGCGGTTGCTTGCTTTCTCAAATATTTTCAGCGGAATCTCATAAATCAGTTCTACTGTCTGTTCGGTGGTATTTTCAACTCGCAGATCAATTCTCCGTGAAAAATATTCACTAACAACAGACATAATTCTTTTATCCGTACTTCTTGCTCCCCGAACAATCAAAAGCATACGACTTTCATTCTTAATTCTGCCAAGAACGAGAAGTATCAGAAATACAATTGCACTACCGATTCCCGCTGTTATGTAATCTCCAACTCCACATGTAAGACCAACTACTACTGTCCAGAAAATATATACCGTATCTCTCGAATCCTTGATAGCCGTCCTAAAACGGACAATTGACAAAGCACCTACCATACCGAGCGATAACGCCACGTTATTACCGATTGCCGTCATAACTACTGTTGTCAGAACAGCAAGTACAACGAGACTTGTATTAAACTTCCGACTGTATATTGTACCTGTATGTGACATATAGTATGAAAGATAAATCACAAATCCCAACGCCGCAGCAACAAGAATTTGTGTTAATATTTCTGTCATACTTAAAACTTCTACCTGCTGAATTAATTCATTTAAAAAACTTCTCATTTAACTCTCTCCTCCTTAAAATCTAAAAACTGCCTGACGGGCAAGTGCATATTTACTGACTGCCGTCTCACTTTTATTACTGATTTGCAAAATATTTTTTATATAAGCCAACAGAAAATTGTTATATTTCACCTCCATTACTACACACCCTGGATGTATAACTGGAAAACAGCCTGCATATTCTTCCAAAAATCTTCCAGTTAATTTTGACGCTGATATATTGCTGTCAAAGGTAATCCTTGTGTCATTTTCTTTGAAAACAAACGCCATTCTCTTATATTCAACAATGACTTTCGGTATATAACAATTCGTCTTAAGAACACCATAACATTCCGTTGCGAAAGGATCACTATATTCAAGAAGTACTTCATAATGTCCCTTCATTAATTCTTCAGCATGTTCTCTGGAAATAGTCAGGGAACGCTTCAACTGATTACTTCCCTGTTTTTGTTTCATCTCTAAAAGTGCTGTCCTACTTTGAGGACTGTAAATCCGCAGACGCATTTTCCTGCGACACTCAACACCCGCCAATTTTTCTTCAAAATCTTTGTTTCCCAATGTATCGAAGTACAGGGAACGTACCATATATCCATCCTTACCGTTATGAGAATCTTCCTTAAATAGTTCAGCAAACTGACGGCTAAAACGATAATACTGTTCCCCGCTTATTAGAAATTTTCTTTCCTGACGAAACACCTTTTTAATCTGCATTCTTTTCCTCCAACATCTCTCTTACGGGTCTGCTCCAATGATAATCTCTGGTCACATTTATATTTTTATATTCCTTCTGAAGTTTCTCCCAAGTCTCTTTTGCATTGTCGATTCCCTTATTCCGATAAGTTTTATTTTCTGTAAGACCATGCTTTCCAACCTCCTGAAACTCCAATATGCAATGTAACTCCTTTCCGTATTTTTCAGAAAGCGCAGCCTCTGTTCTGATTGCCTCGATTTCATTACCGCAGCTATAATTCATAACCGCTACTTCATCACAAGTCTCTTTTATTAGTTCTTCAAGCCCTGACGTCAATCCCTGATTGTCATAATGCCGTGGTATACAAATCGCTGTACGGAGATGATTTTTTTGAGCGAATTTATATCCTTTTTTCATACAGCTTATATATCTGTCCATATACTCTTCCGGATTCTCTTTCCAGGAATCCGATATATACGGTTCTATATCCAACATAACTCCGTCAAACTTCTCTTTTTCTGAAGATTGTACATTATACTGAACGATTTTTTCCAGATGTACCAACAGCGTTGCTCCATCCTCTTCATATCCCCATTCTACAGCGCCAAGGAGTGCATACACTTCTATCTTCCTATTGTGTAAGGCTTTTACAAATTTTCCTGTAGCCTCCACTTCTGTCATTCCATTTGTCTCCTGATACCACTTGGTAATTCCAAGCTCTTTTGCAAGGTAAAGTGCCTCCTCCGGTTCACAAACAGCTTCCTCTGACCACTCGAACATTCCTGTTTCCTGATATACCTTGTCCTGTTCTTTTCCTTTTCTGACACAGCCGGATACTGTCAACATAAATATAAAAATATATACTACAGTAGCCGTTCTTCTCTTGTTTTGTTTCACTCTATCGCATCCTCCCTACATTATTCACGAATCATTTTTACCTATAGAAGGCTTGATTTCGCTACAATCGTCTACCAGATAGAGACCAATACCAAAACAATGCTCAAAATCAAGCTGACTTTTGCTTTCAGAACTTTCTGCATTGACAAATTTCCTTTCCCTTTTGAGATATTTTCTTATATATTATCATCGAAAGTAGCTTTCCCAAAATCAATAGAATTTGCGCGAGTGGACATTTTTCTGCGCGAATGGACATTATAGCGATTGACACTTGTTCTCTTTCGGGGTACGCTTATAAAAAAGAATCCATCTGGTCAGATCATCGATCTGAGTCCACATAAGCAGAAAACCAAGCAGGAGCAGTA